>Ga0116231_10007539_pt1 | contig 19829 bp, 12 predicted proteins | sample S1TSphgellanicum_2_FD_89695 | JGI IMG/M metagenome (GOLD analysis project Ga0116231, IMG submission 89695) | Host-associated microbial communities from peat moss isolated from Minnesota, USA - S1T2_Fd - Sphagnum magellanicum MG | ecosystem: Host-associated > Plants > Peat moss > Unclassified...
CTAGGATATTTTGGGATACTTTGGGCAATGTCATGTCCTAGGATATTTTGGGATACTTTGGGCAATGTCATGTCCTAGGATATTTTGGGATACTTTTGGCAATATCATGGCTTAAGATATTTTTGGATACTTTTGGCAATACCATGGCTTAGGATATTTTGGGATACTTTTGGCAATATCATGGCCTAGGATATTTTGGGATACTTTTGGCAATATCATGGCCTAGGATATTTTTGGATACTTTTGGCAATATCATGGCCTAAGATATTTTGGGACTAGTATGGTTTAGGGTTATAAAAGGAGATAGTCTAGGGAACAACCCTTCAACAGATCAACATCAGTTGATGGATCAATAAAGCTTGTCTTGTCTTGTAATTCTCCACTTGTTTGTAGTCGGTCCATAATACATTGTTGGAGGTTACATGTAGATTGACAAAGAAGGACTTTGGATACAGTGAATAATGTAAGAATTGTCTACGCATGGGTTAATATCAAAGGACTAAGGAGGTGATGTATCAATGATATAAGTTAGTTTCTAAATGTGAAGAAACCTTATTGTTGGCTTGGGTCATTTTCTTTTTTTATTTATTTTAATGCATCATTGTAATTAGGAAAATTATTGGGTCCAAAGTGAACTTTGAAGGGATGACATCTTTTTCAAATTGAATGATCTTAATTCATCTTTAAAAACTCAAAGAAAAAGACATATATAAGTGCTTTCACATTCCAAAAATGATGTTATAAAATCATTTGAAAATTTGACAAAATTATGTTTTAATGTATCTTACAAAGTTAAAATGTAATTTAGATTTGACCAAATAGTTTCCAATTGAAAAACTTCAATACATGGCATCAAGAAAAGCTCTCAACATAAGTTATTAAAAAATAGTATCAACTATCACATTTTGTTGCCTTTTTTACAAGGTATATGAGACCCCAAAGTTAGAAGATACTAAATTGTTCAATTTCGGGATTAAAATTTGAAAATTCCATGAAATTTTCCTTTTCAATGTGATTCCCGTTGAAAGTTGTACACAATATATATGATAAGGAAAATAATGTTTATATTGTGTTACAAACCATGGTGAAATTTGTGTGAATTTGTGATGAATCTACATATGTTTTGCCTCCAATTGTGATTAATGCACAAATTTTGTTTGTTTTGTGTTATTGAGGTAAATGAAACTTGTTTGTAAAGCACATCAACATGTTGTATTCATCCTATAGTTTTTGCCACCTTATTTTCATCAAAGACAATTAGGGAATTTGTGATTTTAATTTTCCAATTTTCAATGCCTAGTTGACATTACATCTATAGTGGAAACTATTTTACTACCTTGAAACAAAAAAAAAAAAAGAATTTAATCTAATCCAAGTCACAATGAATTTTTATAATAAAGTGGATTTAAAAAATGGTTTTGCTTAACAAAAAATGATCTTCTTTAGTATTTCCACCTTTGGAATCTTCAAGATGTTTCTTGCAATAATATCTTAAGTAGAAAAAAAATTGGCCTTCTAGTTATTAATGACTTTCACATGGTTTTTTAATTTTAATTACCAAGATTTACATTTCAATATATATGAAGTCTCACCATGTAAAGATCCTCGAAAATGTAAATTGGTGGAAAAGGTATTGAAAATATACTCATGGACATGGTGTTGGAAAAAAAAAACTTTTAAAATACCTAGATTTGAAAAAACACCTTTGTGAAAAAAACAACATTGGTTACATTTACTTTGGCTCCTACTATTGTGATTACACTTTAATTTATTTTGGAGTTGCACTTGTTGTAATAGATGACATCATCTACAACCATGTTTAATACAAGTTTAAATGAGATGTTTTAAATCATGTTTTTTCATATCACTTTTATATCATGTTGTTCTATGTAGATGCAAATTGTTGCAAATTTACACTTGGGTGTGAAACAAGCTATTGCATGAACCTAAAGCTTGAGCCTAGAGCCCAAAATTAGAACTTGGGATGGTAAATTGTTTTTTCCCTTATACATATGCAAATAAAACTCTAGAATTTAATCACAAAATGAATGTTATACATATAAACCTAAAAACAAACATGGGGATGAATGTAAGCATTTATCTTCATTATGGATGAATGATTTTTTCATTCATCTAATGTATGGATGATTTTTTTTTTAAATTACATGTTTTTAATATATAGAACTTCCATCAAAATTATGGAAGAATGTTTTATTTTATCATTACATTCTTATCAATGAAACTTTTTTTCCCCTAATTTTGATTAACTAGTTTTCATGAAACACAATTCAATTCTATATGATATAACATATGTCAATAGTATAATGTAAATTTTTTATAAATGTATTTGATGGCTATGGTTTAAAATGACATTACTTTCAATATGTCTTAATTATATTATTGTTATCATGCTAACATCCACTACATGGTAATTAAAAAAAATCATGAGCAAACTGACCCAATGTCATTGACGACAATGAGTATTTTTTTCATCTCCAAAGGTGTCATAACTTCCTTCAAACCTATTTATAAATGTCATGAACAAGAATGGGGGATTTTTTTTCATTTTTCTTCAAGGGTGCCACAGTTTTCGTCAAATCTAACTAGTGTTTTTGACAACGATGGGTTTTGAATTGCTTAAATATCTTTAAACTACCTATTGTCATTGATGACAATGGGTTTTTGAAATAAACTAAAATTCAATTTCAAGCACTTTAATTAGCTTTATTCAAACAACCTACTATCATAGATGATAACGGGGTTTTTTTCAATAATAATTTATTTTCAAGGTGCCCTCATTTTCACAACATACGTATATAATATTGTTGACAACAATGGGGCAGGCAGGGGGGTAACATTCATCCCATGATAATTATTTTTTAATTGCTTAGCATTGTTGATGAAAATGATGTTTTAAACAATTTTTTTAAATTATTTGGTCCCATCATCATATTTTCCCCTATAGTCACATTACCCATCATTATTAAATGGCATTCAAATTTGAGATATTAATATCTGGACAACAAATGAAGATGGCTATAAATAATTTTTATTTATTTATCTTCCAATCATGGATGAATTTCATCCATATGAAATCATTCATGTATGGACACATTCTTCCATATAGGTGGATTAGAATCACATTAAGCTTTAAATTATAAGCTCAAAGCTCTAGCTTTACGCTCATGCACAAGCCATCCTCTTTACATGCAAGTGTATGGTGACATTGTTTAACTAATTTTGTTCATTGCAACATTAGAATTAGGGGATTTGGAAAACATACAACATGTTGGTTTGGGAACTTTTCATGTATAGGTCATTCTAACCATTCTAGAAGCAAATATGTTGACAAGCCCAAAAACCTTTACAAGTTGGAAGTTTTTTAATGAAACTCTATGTCGAACACCCATGTTTATATTTACTTTCAAACTTATATATGCTTAAATGCTCTAAGGTGGGTAAATTGTGATGTTTTGGGAATATAAAACATCATTTCAATATCAAAACCCTTGGCCCAAATTGTGCCAATTTAGCTTTTGACCAAAAATATGTTAGATAAACACATTCAAAGTAAGATAAGTTCATAGGCATGGGTAAAATTGAGAGCATGTTAATCTATACCTATAATCGTAGGTCCAACTTTTGCAATATTGGCAATAACATCATTTCACTAAACAATTAACCTAAAATAACAAGTGTAGATTTAAAAATGACATTTTTACATCAATTTGATAGTAATTTAATTGTTTCATCTTTAACTAAACCCATCATGTAGTAGGTTTGTGAAGATGTAACACATTAAGTTCCATTGCAAATGTATGAAAATAATTTGGTGTGTATCTACGTCTACGAAAATAACGTAGCAAAAAAAATGGCTTCTTTTTTCAATTTACATGTCAACAAAACACAATTGGCATTTTTCCTTGATTTCACCACACGCTTCATAATATTGGTGAATTGTTTAAAACATAAATACTTGCAAAAACCAATAGCAAATAAAAAATAACAAATTCTTAAAAAAATTAACACCTTCAATAAGAATAGAAGGATTTTTAGAGAGTGTCAACTATTCACATTCTTTTAGAGCTTTCTTCCACTTTTGTTAGAAGGGTCAAAACTCCTTTCACAAAAATTAAATTGATAACCTTGTTCCCACAAAAAGTTAATTGACCTTTAGTGTTTTCACACTTTTCCATCACTAGAGGTCACACCACACATTATGAATTTGCCCTAGACATAAATAAAGATGATGTCATGCATGTGGTAGCATAGTATCTAACCAAATTAGGCAATAATTAATTTGGGATTCATGTGGCTATGCATTACCAATGATAATCAATTCATTGAAAAAATTAATTGATTTTGTGCAAATTAAGTTCCATTCAAATGAAAATATTGAATGACATTACATGCAATTTGAATTGAATTCAAATTAAAACAAGTTAAATTCAAATACAATGAATGGAATTCAAATTGGATTGAGTTCAAATTCAATTGAAGGGAAATGAAATACAAATTGGTACAAAAGATATTAAAAATCTGCTTGTGACTATGATGTTGAAAAGAAAAACTTTGAAAAAACTAAGATCCAAAAAACATGTTTTCATTCCTCTTTACTTGGGAATTCAAGAAATATATTTTAGCTTGAGAAATGTCCAAAGGATAACTTATGAAATCTAAAGTTGTGCTACATAAACTAGTTCTAATGAATCATCTAGGAACTATCCAAAGGATAACTTATAAACTTAAAGTTGTATTGTATAAATTAGCTTTGATGAATCATCTTGGAACTATCCAAAAATGACATACGAAACCTAAAGTTATGCTACATAAACTAGTTTTAATGAATCATCTTGGAACTATCCAAAGGATGACTTATGAAACTTAAAGTTGCATTGCATAAATTAACTTTAATGAATCATCTTGGAACTATCCAAAGGATGACTTATAAAACCCAAAGTTATGCTAGATGAACAAATTTTAATAAATTGTCATCATTTGGAATTATTTTTTGAAAGTGATACCTGTAGTTCAGAGGATTAGAGCACGTGGCTACTAACCACGGTGTTGGGGGTTCGAATCCCTCCTCGCCTACAGTGCCAAAAATCTGAAAGAAACTTTCAAGTGCACTAGCTTAATTATTTAGTATAATGCTGAATTGTAAAACATCATTATTTCTAGTGCTGAACATAGACGACAAAAATAAAATAAAATAACTTAGGCACCCTGATGCCTAACCAGCAGGCTAGGCATTATGGGTACTTTGAAGTTAGAAAATTTTGTTAAAAAAATTAGGTACTCTTCTTTTTGGTGGCTTTCGACGGTATTGAGGATTGCACTAATTACCGATGATCGCTGTCTCTCTCTCGGATTGTGTCCCAAATCTCAGTCTCCTCTGTTATTGAACCCCACTTTTGTGACGGTATTGAGGATTGCACTGCTTGCCGATGCTCGCTGTCTCTTTCTCGGATCGTGTCTCAAAGCTCAGTCTCCTCTGTTATTGACCCCCAGTTTTGTAACGATCGACGAAAGGCAAAAGGTATGGTTTTTTTTACGATGGCCGATTTATGTCGGAGTCATGACATTGACTGATTGAAACGTTTGCATCTGCGCATCGTGAATCGTTTGATTTGATACTTTACTTTGGGTGTCGAGTTACATCTCTGCTGGACTCTGACTTTGTTTGTTTGTTTGTTTTCCCAGTTTTGTTTCCGTTGCTTTGAGAAGAAATTCGTTAGCTGGTGATGCGTGTTTGAATTTTGGATACTAAATTGCGATGAGTTTTTCAATTTGAAATTACAAAGAGTTGGGGAGATTCCTTTTGATAGCTCTGAATTATTACACGCTTGCGTTGTCGGGGTTGCCATCCTAACGTACTTCCGGTGAGTGTGAGCTGTGTAACACTTTTTTTGCACCTGTGTGGCATGTCAGGCAGCAACGGCGCTCTTGAAGCTGATGATAGAAATTTCGATCAAGGAGCGGAGAGGATCTTCAACACAAGTCGAGGTATAATCCCGTTCCAAGTCAGTCTTCATTTGATGATAGATCCACCATATACCTCTCTAAACTCAATTTGATCAATTGCATTTACTAGCTGCCTTCTCTAGCTCTCTTAGAGCATCACAGCGGCGTTCAGTATGTGACCCTACACAAAAAATAATTTGATGAAGAAAAGTCGAAACACTTTGGTTTGGCTCAAAAAATTTGCTCAGTTTGCTGATGCTGGTGAAAGGCATAGCAAACACCTGCCAGAGAAGAGTATAATAAATATGATTATCAACTGCTTCCTGATTGACCAATCCTGGAGGATGGCTATTAGTGGTCTCCCACCTGTTTGGAGTCTTGATTTTAGTTTTATCGGTGGGGTTGGAAAAAAGTAAATAATTATGAACTTGGATGCGAGAAATATTTTTGCACATACTGAGCACCGCCGGGGATACTTTTAGAGCATCTCCAGAGGTAGTTGTAAAACACAACCAGTACAGCAGTCGAATGTCGTGGGTTCCTTGAAAAATTTCTTTGGACATGAAAAAAGGCACATTTTTTGGGGCCTTGAAGAGCCCTGGAAGAGTGTAATAAATAAGAAATGAAATAAGAAATGATTGATGTTGACGTTTATAATTGACCAATTGTAATGATTTGCCCAAGTGGTGCAATTGGAAAAATGCAATAAATAAGAAATGATTGTTATTCATTGTTCTTGATTGGCTGACCTTAACGATTGTCCCAAGTGGTGAGATTTAAACTGCCTTTCACTTTATTCTGTCTACTTTTTCTTGTTTATGAGGGACATTTGATTTATATTTAGGATGTGATAAATTCTGATTGAGGCCTAGATTGAGGGTGTGAGTATGTGGGTGGAGATGCTCTTGCCCATCACTAACACAGTGTTACCATAAATATATCTCTTTCTGAAGGTTGCATTGGCTTTCTTTCTTCTTGCTTATGAGAGAAAATTGATGACAGCACTTCTCATTCACTGAATTGTCAATGTGAGAACAGTAATTGCATGGAATGAGAGTCTGCTTGAACTTTAGTCAGGGCCTGAAGAACAAGTGTGCACAACGTGCACATTCATGTACAGTTTGTGTTTCTGTTGCAGCATTGCATGGTTGATGTGAACTCTTTGAGGTTTTGAAAAAATCTGAGTCATCTGCAGAGTAACTCCGTGAATAATTATAATCCTTTGCATTCCTACTTGGAAGAAGTATATACATGCAGACGGTTCTCACTGTTATGTAGACATCACTGTAATCCTGTAATAACAATGATAATTTGTTCTGAAGTTTGCATACCTTAAGGATGTACTGCTAAGATAAAGGATTCAGGCTGCACTCAAGAATTTCGAGGCATCCTTGATCATGTGATTCATTCATATATTTCCTTGTTTGCACTCTTATGTACAATAGGACCTACTCATATGTACTTTGTCAAAGGAAATGTGCCTTTTTTTTGCCTTCTATGTAAAAACTGGTGCTAATATGACACTGGATGATGTGAATGAGCCTAGGTCCATGTCAAGATGAACAGACAAAGTTTGTGAAAAGTGGCAGTCCTATGTTTTGAAATCAAGTGACATTGACACACCTTCAACCTCTAGACCTGACAAAACTAATCCTGACATAACTGGGAATACTGATGGATGTTTACAGTACTTGATAAGGTTTGAACAACCCATGTGAAGTTTGAGGCAAGCACAACAACTCCAGAAAAGGCAAAATTATACAAGGTTTCTCCTTGCCCTGCTACTGTTTCAAGGTTGTCGACATCTTCAACACATGCCCCATCTTTGTTTGTAGCAGCAACATCATCTGGGGCTTTTTGGGACCACAACTGGCACAATAGCATTCCATCTTCCAACATCATTATATCTGAGACCAAGAATCAAGAGAGCATCTCAAATCTGTAATCTCATTAGTTGTAAAGAGGGAGCTGTGAAGATTTGCAACTCTAGTCCAGGTCCCCTCCTTTGCAATATCTTCTCTTTTGGACAACAGCTTTTTGACTCCCATGGCTGACCTTGTTATCAGCAACTGCTCAGATAGAGTCCAGGAGATTCATCAACAATTCAGTGCCAATAAACCTGTACTTAACCAGAAAAAATGTGAAATTCTACTAAAGATGCTTCAAGCAACCACAGACACAATCAAGAGGATGATACAATCTCTTCCCACATCACTTCAAAGCAGCAAGTTAGTGATGCTTATGGCAAATGACCTGTATCGAGTGGTGCTCAAGGGCAAGGATTTGGTCAAGGCCTGCTGCAGCAAACAGTGGTGGCTGGAAGCTGTATTTCAGATGGACAATGCAGCCGCATTTGCAGACATCCTTGTGGATCTCCAGGGTTGTATTGATGTGGTGTCTGCATTCTATGCAGCCAAGGGTGGTCTTCAGAGTGGTGTTGGTGAGAGCTTCAAAGTTGAAACAATAACCGAACATGAGCTGGAGCAAGATTGGAAGCTACTAGAGGAAAGGCTACAAGTAAAACCTTCTTCTGGAATTTCAATTTTCCGCCTTCTTGCAATCTGGTGGCAGGGTGACTGGAATCGTGAACTGATAATGCCACAATTGATGGCAAGATTGCATTGGATCCGAACCAAACAAGATGCTGATGCCCTACCAGATATCTTCAATGTGGAGGAACGGTCCTTGAAATGTTTGAGGTCTTGTGGGCGAGGCGCATTCGCATCAGTCTCCAAAGGCACATGGTTGGGTATCAAGTGTGCTAAGAAAGTATTTAGCATAGACACTGAAGATTCTGGGAGTCCCAAATCTTTTGTAGACCTTGAAGGAGAGTTCAAGCAAGAGGTGAGCATGCTGGCAAGGTTGAATCATCCCAACATTGTAAAATTCTTGGCTCATGGAAAATGTATGGAAAAGAGCAAATGGGAGCGTTTCATTGTGATGGAGCTGATGGAGAGGAACCTTCATGATGTCATTGAAGAGTTCTCCGATAGAGGAAGACAAGTTCCTTTCAGCTACTGTGAAGCCATAGATATAATGTTGCAGGTGGCCAAAGCCATGCACTATGTGCATATGCAAGAGCTTGCTCATCGGGATTTGAAACCTAGCAATGTGTTGGTTAGTGCAAGCAGTTTGGAAAGCTCAGATGTTGGCAGATACATGTGTATCAAAATTGCTGATTTTGGTCTCTCCAAGGTTGTTGACAATTCGGTCCCATCAGTTTTGTCACAAGATAAAGTCGGTACAACAGTGTACAGAGCACCTGAGATGGCCTCAAAGGGCTCGTGTATTTCATTTCCCAAAGCTGATGTCTACAGCTTTGGCATCATGTGCTCAGAGATTTTGTCCGGGAAGCTTCCTTTTGACGGGGTGCCTAGGTGTGACTTGGACAACAGATTAAAGGAGGAAGACTTACGACCAGAGTTACCCACCAATTGTGCTGGTCTGACATCCTTGATAAAAGAGTGTTGGGCATGGGATGCAACACAAAGGCCCAGATTTCTGGAGATATTTGAAAGGCTGAAGAGTTTAAAGAGTGAGCTTCTGATGGTTGATCATCTGGATCAGGAGCCTAGTTTTGAAGAGAAAGAGCCAAAATCAAGCTCCTCAACGAAACATCAGGAAAACTTACAGCAACCCCTTCAGGTAATGAATGGAGCTTCACGCAACGCAACAAACATTACTAGCCCCCAAGGTAGTTCCCCAAGCTTTTCTTGGATACAACCAGTGGACCTTTCAGGACTAAAGCAGCAATTTCTGGAACTACTGAATCTGAATGGGGGAAGGATAGCCCTTAGGCGCATCCCAGGTGAATATCAGAAACAGTTTTATCACCCACTTGTTCTATCGGATTACCAAACCTCGAAACTTGTCGACTTGATCAGAAAGATGGGATCTCCTCTGAGTATCAACTGTGAAGGTCATAAGATCTTGCATTTGGCCTCAGTACAGCTAAGTGATCTTTCAGGATTGAAGCAACAATTTGTGGAGCTCCTGAAAAATAGAGAAATGGTTCTTTCCCAAGTCCCTGCTGAATACTACAGACACTTTGGACGGCCTCTCTATTTATGTGACTACAATGCCTCCAAACTGAGCAACTTGATCAAGGAGATGCCTGACTCTTTAAGCATTGAGGTTGCAGCTGGTCAGCCAGAGATTCTGTGTTTGGCAAAGTAATCATCACATACTTTTCACAAATGGAAATATTGAGACTAATCACACATCTGTTTCCAACATTGACAAGTTCAAATCTGTTGCTTACTGTTGTGAACAGCCTTCTGAAGCAGTGGATTTTGTATAATAGTCTTTAGCAAACTTTTTAAAATTTCTCCTTAGGGAGATGAGAGTCAATTTCATTTTGTTTGTCATGCATGGTCTGCATTGTTGATGGGTTTCCCTCTGAATTGCAGTGCTAATCCAGCTTAAGGAGCAAGGTGATTCGGGAAGGAAGGAGGTCAGGACTTCTAATCAACATACAACTCCATACTTAAACATTGAAGGATGCATCGATCCAACTGCAACAGGGCTTGAAATGGACCAAGATGCAATACTTGGAATATTTATTAGTATGTTGCAAAATTACAGCCCACTACACTCTTTTCCAAATTGTAAACTTTGTATGTTAAAACACGAGTTGTGATAAAAGGGTTCAAGACTTAGATGATGGGAATGTGTGAACAGATTCAAGGATGAGATTCAATAATTTCTAGTGAGCTATACATATATAAATAAAACTTGGAAGACTTTCTGTGCCTTTCTGTGTAATCACTAAACACATGATGCTGACCTGAAAAATGGACGGGGGTTGAAATTTTGGAGTCTTATGTTTCACAAGGTGTTCAACTCTCTATGTAACAAAATCAGGCTTTCTCTTACATCTCTTAGTGGCTATTAGTAATTTGTGTTACATGTAGCTCCCAAGATCATAGCTTGGTGTCTATGGAAAGTTGAGTTTTAAAAAGTGAATTTGTATAGGTCTATTTGAATTTTGTAGCATATAGGCATCTATTGGAATTTTAGCTAATTCCTCTTGCAGATGATTGGAAGTATGGCTACGGCAAAAAAATCCAAAAAAACCCATGCTTACCTTAGGTGTTTTCAGAATGCATTTCAAGCCTGGCTTAATAATAAAAAATTGTGCAATTTTCACAACTAGTCTCCATTCTTTAGTCAAAGCTATAAGGTGGTTTTGGGGTCTTAATCCTATACTTTTTGTAAGGTTTTTTCTAATGGGATTGGTGGCAGCATGCAAGTTCCACTATCAATTTAGGAATGTTGCTCATGTTGAAAACTGAATTATAGCAAAATTACCAAGAATACTATGTATGTAATGCTTATTAATGTGAATAAACGATGGAAAGAAATTTTCATTATTTGTTCCTAATAAAATTTCATTAGGTAACTCCCCAAGAAAAGATAGAGCCATAGTGTTTGCCAAATTCATTAAAATCCATCAAATTTTGCTTTAAATAGGCATCACTAATTTCTCAACCTTTTGAATATGAGTTTTGACAAAGTTGTGTTGTAGTTTTTTGATTTTATAAACCCATATAACAAGATTAATATTGATGTTATCAATTATAAAATAAGATTGACAGTTGTAGTGATCAATATAGCTATTAAGGTAAATATGCCCCCTACCAAACATCACATGGTAATCAAACATTGGTCTAGTGCATATTAGCCTATTGAATGGTTGCACATGTGTGGATTTATGTTCAAAAGGTAATATAATTGAATGTTTAGTCTTGAGAAATTATGTTTTTTTTTTTTTTAACAATATTCAAATGGAATGTTATTTTTGTGTGCAATTAAGGGCATGGGAAAAAGCCAATATTCAAAGACCAACAACCATCATTATATCTAAACATGCTTGGTGATGGAAGAAGAACAACACATTTTCATGTGCATAGTTGAAAACAAATAAGGCGAAAAATATTTTAATCAATATTTGAACATTTAATTATGAGGGTTTGTTTGTCACATTACAAGGCATGCAACTATTCATAAATAAACCCTAGACCCTAATAAACAACCATGTAACCCTAAAAGCAATGGAATAAGCATATGAATTTGAGTTAGATTTGATATCAATTGCATTACCATTTTGTGCTCTACAACCATTAGATGTATATTGTTTCAAGTCATTTAAAACATCATTCAAAAAGGTTAGGGATGTAATTATGTCTAAAAGCAATCACATGGAACAAAGCAATTTAACCTTGGATGGATAGGTAGATCAAGTTTTAAAACAACATGTATAAAAACCTCAAGTAGGGTAGAAGATGAATGCAACTAGGACAGTTGCAAAACACAAGACCACAACAAGTTGGAGGAACACAAAATGATGTTGTCAAAGAGGAACACAAAAGCATGGTGATCAAGAAGAACACAAGACCACAACAACTAAGAGGAAACTAAAACCACAATAACCAAGAGGAACACAAGACCATGTTGGTTAGGAGGAACACCAAAACCACAATGATTAATAGGAACACCACAACCATGATGATTAGGTGAAACACTAAGATCACAATGATCGAGAAGAACACAAGACCATGCGGCCAAGAGGAACACCAATACCATGACAATTAAGAAGAACACCAAAACCACAACAATTAGAAAGAACACAAGGCCATGGTGACCGAAAGGAACACAACAAACACAACAATTAGGAAGAACATAAGACCACAATGATTAAAAGGAACAAAAGATCATGGTGATTAGGAGGAATAAAACTTATGGGTAAAAGGTGTAAAAACAAAAGTGTTCCAAGCTTGGAAACCCACATGACTTGATACCATTGGCATACTTGGTGAGGAGAACAGAGCACATTGTGTTGATAAACTTTGAGAAACTTACACAAGGGTTTGGTGAACAAGATGATTTCACAGTTATTATTGTTGATTTTCAAGCTTTAAACTAAGCTAAATCTCAAGTGTTGAATGTTTATTTTGAAAACATTAGTTGAACATCCTAGGGATGATAATAGGTAAAATCGATTAATAAACATATGATTGTTTGGTTTTAGGTGGCAAAGTAAACTTTCATAGGCTATGATGCTTATGAAAGGTTTTTTTCATTTTTTACCATCTCAACTTTAAAAAGGCATTTTTTTTTCATTTTTCACCCATTTTGAATGATTTAAAGGATTTTGGGTGTGCTTTCCAATCCTCTTCATTTTATATGTAAAACCCATAAATAAAGGAAATAAAATGAGTGAGAGGAAGGTGACTGATACATTGAATGTTTAATCACTAGCCACATTATCCTATATGTAAGGTGTTCCTTCTAATTTGGATTGTTAAAAAGATCAACCCTTCATTTTTATGGTTGAAAGGTAAGGAGTCATGCAACATGGCATTTGCTTAGAACTTCAGAAAATGGCAACTTGATATTTGATGACTTATTTCATTTTAGTTGTGAATAACTTGTTTATCATGTTTGATCATTATGTGGAATTTGTTGTTTTGATTGGTAATTAATTGTTGTGCAATCTATTTAAACCTTTGAAACCTCTTTACACTAGTGTTTTTTGGGCGAATTTTTGCAACTCAATGAATTTCTTTCAAACTAAAAAAATGAAAAAATTGTGATCTTTCACAAATAAAATCTTGTCTTTTTTCACTACCCAAATTCATTACATTTTTAATGAAATGGAACTAAATTGATCAATATGCAACTTGTATGGTTTTAATAAAAAAAAACTAGTTGATTAGGACATTTTTAGTGAAATATCTTTTAGTTGTTTTGGATAGTCACATGTTGCACTTAATAAAATCTAATTTTAAATTATGACATGGATATATGAGGTCCCAAGTTGATATGACATGGAATAATAGGCCATGTCATCATACAATTTTTTTCTTGTTTTTTTTTTCAGATCATGGAGTCACAAATTGTATTTTAGTCATGGCATGTTGTGACAAAATTACATGTGAAATTTTTTTAAAGTTTTATTTTTGTTTATTTTCATGAACAAATTTTTTTGATGCCATTTGCTATGATGTACATGTTTGTATATTGCATTTGTATGATATATATTAATGCACACATCCATCAAAATTTGAACTTTGAACCCAAGACCTCATGGATGCACACTGTAGTCTTATCCACCAAACCATTTCAAAACTTTATGAACAAAGAAAAAAAAAGTTTAATTTTATTGTGTTTGGCATGAAATTGTTTGAGAAATTCAAACTTTAACATCCCCTTTTTTTTCCAAAATTTATTCAAATGTTGTAATGAAAACATGATCTTAATGTTTATCTAATAATGTATTAAAAAACATTATTATGATTTACAAAAAAACCATTTAAAGGGTCAAAAAGAACTTAAAATAACATGTCATGAATAAATTTACAAATTGTTTTTAGTTCAATTTGACCTACAATCTTTGTAAATTATATGTGAATTCAAAAATGCATTCATTAAATCTTTAACAAAGTTGTTTCCATTAGATAAAATAGGTTTTTTTTTAAAAAATTGCAAGTTTTTATTTTTTCCAATATGATTAAGTACAAAGTGTCAAATTTATTTTTGGAATGTTACTAAAGTGGTAATCATCCATAAGAAGATTTAACCACATTGGGTTATAAACAAGTTGTGAAATAGGAAATTAGTTTAAATCTGTCAATATTATGGCTACTTATTATAATTTATTGTAAAACATTGATGATATATATTTAAAATGTGATTTTTTATTTCTTTCAAAAAAATTTTGTTGTTGATGTTGTCACCCCCTTAAATTGGCAAAAAAATGGCCACAAGGATAAACATTAATCAAATAGTCAATATATTCATTTAATTCACAAGACCATCATTTTTTAACAACATGAATCATACACTAATATAAATGATTAATTATACAGCATTAAAAAAAATTGGAACATATTATTATTATTAATCTAGTTGTTTTAATTGAAAAACTATATACCTTAATGTAAAAAAATTGATTAGAAAATGCAATTTGGATTCTTTTGGTTTAAGTTGTTTGTGAAAACCAATTGGGGATACCCAACTATTCTCAAATCCATGTGAACTAGATTTGAGGGAATCACTTGCAAGAATTTTTTTAATACCCTACCTTGGTGTCCACCCAGAAAAAAAATCAGATCTTTTTGTGGAATTGGAAATCAATGGGTATGTGAAAATTTTGATACCTGCCCAACATTGGTTATAGGTCATTACTTATGCACTTTGTTGACATCTTGGCAAATAGTCTTTACTATTGTGCTCTTGCAACAATCAAGCCTGCCATTGTTAGTGAATTCTACAACATTAGAAAAAAGATAAGAAGGTCTTTGTCCTTTTCTTTTTCGGGTTTGGTTTTGATTTGTCTTTTGGGGTGGGGGGGTTTCTTAGGTTTTTGTTTTCTAGGGGTTTTGGGAGTGGTTTTTTTTTTTTGAATGGTTCCCTTTTTGTGTTTCATGTCGATCCAAGATACGCCTTGTCCTCATCGTTTTGGCCTTTACACTTTAGGAAGCCTTTTGAGGCATGTCAAGAATGTTCACCCTCCTGCTAACCCTGTCTCCTAGGCTAGTTAAGTTGTTTTATCTTAGCAGATGTCCTCTCTTGTGCTTCTTATTGGTTTGATTCCTCTTACTTCTTGGGGTTGTTTTCAAGCTTAGTCTAATTCCATTTTGGGGTTGTTTGAGTTTCGTTTTGCGTGCCCTTGTTTGTTTCATAAGATCCCTTGAGCCATCTGAAACGAGGTTAAGTAGGCTTTTCGCTTACCCCTTAACCAAATTGCTTGAGATTCGATGGACAAATTAACATGGTTCCTTTTCCTTGTGTTGCCACATTAGTGTTTGTGTCATACTCGAGGAGGTCATTCAAATCATTGAGACGTTTTTATTTGCTTTAGGAGGTTTATGGCGGGCGGCTGGTCTTCTTTTTAAGAGGAGTCTTTTCGTGCTTCATGTGCACCTTGTTCTCACCCCTCATGGGAAAAAATTTGCTCCATTCATTTTTGCCAATGCCTAGCTTTAGGGAGAGTCGGTGAATATAGTTGCGTTGCTAGAGCTTTCTAACCCATGACACCAACTATTCTTTCGGAAGACACCATTGTTACCTTGCACCAGTTGCACCCCCCTCTTTTGAACCTTGTCCCTCCACCTATTTTGACTATTAGCCATAACAAATTTTTGCCTTAGATAGGATTTTGTTTACTCAAACTTTAGCCACTACACCCCATTTGTTTTTGGGTGGGCTTTCTAAGACGGTTTATGAGCATCTTTCATGATGTTTCATACCAGAAGACCCATCCTTAGGGTTTTCAGAATTATTGCAACCAGCTACTACTATTGCTCATGGGGATATCCCTAGGTCGATGGCCTTATTGCTAGGGGTTAGCAAATTGTTGGCAATGGCAAAAAACACTACTGGCCTTCATCCTACTATCGTAAGCAAGGTGTTTTTTTGACTTTTTAGTTGCTTCATTGTCTTATAGCTTTGGGGGCCATTTTAGGAACACCTATTCCTTCATTAGTTTGGAATATCGACCTTTGGAGGCTGTGAGGCCATCCCTTTTGGCATTCAAGCCTTCTTCGACCTACACCTTGATTGGGATGTGATGCAAGTTGATGTTAAAAACACTTTTAATTGAATTTCTTGAACTATTATTTATAGAGAATTGTGTGACGTGGGAGGGGGGACCTTTGGCGAACATTGTCCCCTTTACTAAGTTATTTTATGGTGTTCATTATTTTCTTTACTACTAACATGGGCGACATGTGGAGGGGGTCACCATTATTGAGTCATCTTCAAGCATGAAGCAAGGTGACCCCCTAAGAGGTCCTTTATTTGCTTTGGCCCATAATTGAACTCTTCTAAAAACTATCATGCGAGCCCCTAGCTACATCTTTCCATCCTTAGTGGATGATACCCACATCGTGGGGCTTATGAATGAAATTACCCATGCCTTTGAACATCTTTTGACCCAATTAACCTTAGTTAGCCTTAGGGTCAAGGTGTCAAAATGCAAACTTTATAGTCCATTCATGATCTCTCCATTCGTAAAGATTATTTAGGTTTGCATTTTGGTCACATATGGTTTACACATTTTGGGTGTGCTAATGGATTCTCAAGACTTTGCCACGCATTTTTTGGATGAGATTTTATCTCAAAATGTGGTGCATATTGACGATTTTCCTTTATTGGGAAACGCCCAGGTTGTTTTGGGCATTTTGTCCTCATGCATAACTCGTCAACCTTTTTATCTCACATGGACAATACCTCCTTATTTTGTCTTGTCTTTTTTAACAAGTTTCAACAAGAAAGTTATGCAACTATGTGGGGACACTATGGGTCCAGGATCATGGGAATTTTTTTCAAGGCCCTTTAGCAAGGTGTTAGGCTTGACTACTGATATCCTTTGGTGGTATAAGCCTTTTCTCCATGGAGGATTGTGCCCCATCTGTTTACCTAGGGATTTGGGTTTTGGTGGCTTCGAATTTGTGCTCTAGGTTTTGTATTTTCAATAGACCCATTTTGGAAGAATATGTTTCTTAGGTGGGGCAGGGCCCATGTTTGCTTTATTCATGCTTATGTGTAACGTAAAATGACCTTTTTATTTTAGTTAGGGAGATGCACCCTTCTTTTGAAAGTTTGGTAGTTATTAGTGCCCTATGTTTACATGCATCTTTGGTGGACATCCACCATGACACATCCCTTAGGTTTATTTTGGAGGATGGATCCATTTCCTCAACATCTAAAGCCCACATTCGTTTTTGTTCAGGCAAGGGGGTAAGGTTATGGTTGGTTGGTTGTTAGGCCATCTATTCATTTGTTTCGCATCGCACATTTTACTTTCACTTCAACGTTACGTTTTTGTTTTGGTTTGATTCAGCCTTTGGCTTCTAATCTTCTCATGTGTGAGTGTGGACACAAGTTGGACACATCTGGCATGCATTTAGCTCGTTGCCCACTTGGAGGTTAGTAAATAGCCATACATGATGCCATCCGAGATATCATGTATGCCCTCACTTGAGAAAATGGGCATGTTGTATGGAAAGAGCGATGGTAAATCCTTATGTCAAGGATTTCATTATGAATTAATCTTTATATGACCCAAGAGGACCAAGTTTTCATTGCAAATGTGGTGGTTATTGACCCAATGTGGGAAATGGTGGCTTTGAGTGTCATTAGTCAACAATAGATGCAGTTGTGGACTTTAGTGCCATTGTTAAGATTCGCAAGTATAGAGGGCTTCATGAGGGGCATCATTTTATTCCAATGGCCATGGAGGTGCATGGCACACCCTAACGTAATATGGATCGTTTCATCAGGGAATGTGCTCGTCTTTTCCACAGTAGACAATTGGGAAATCATTTATCTTTGTCTTTTTACATTCAATTTTTCAAGCATCATGTTAATTTTGCTTTTCAACGTGCTTTAGCCTTTGCTATAGAAAGGAAGTTTGCGTTGGCAGGCGATGCTTGTTTTAGATTCCCCATTATTATTAAGTCTCATGATTTGCATGTAGGTGACATTAAAGGGGCCATGCGTGAAATAGCTTCCTACCATGAGAGGGATTAGTTCTTTTCTTTTTCTTTGGTTCTTGTAGGTTGTTCATCTTTTAGCCTTTTTTTGGCTTTCCCTTTTTGTCTCCCTTATGATGGTGTAACCAAAAAGAAAGGGGATGAAGAAAAAAAATATCTCATGCGTGAAAAACTTCAAAGCAAAGCCATAAACCCTGAAATTCTATAACATTATCAATCCCAACACTTGCATTGTAACCCATTGTTATCAGAAGTCTTACTAGTGTTATTGCTTATAGCAAAACAAGGTTCTGCATATGTTGATTACCAATCTATCACATACGTGTGAGCCCTCACACACTTGCCATGTGGCAATATACAATTGGTTGCCATGTACTAATCCATACATTAAAAGTTTAGAACCTATTGAAGTATGGCTTGAGGTCAAAATTCTCAAGGTTCTTTCAGTCCATATGAGCTGCTAACCTTTTCTCCTATTAATGCAATAATGCAGAGGATCATTAAGTCCCTTGTCTAATAAACCCCAATTTTAGAATCATCTAGATCTACATGTCCTAATCGAAGTATGAACAATATCTAGCAGGTTTACTTAGAACCACTCAAGAAGAACAGATTCTTGTGCAAGAATGGGCTAAAGATACATCTCTAAGAGCTTCCCATTCCTGTCTTCATTCATTTCGTTCTGCCCAACCCAAGGACAACCACTGAGGCTTTTGGTATTCATGCAGACAACTATCTTGCAACATGGATTCAAAAGTGTTGCAACAAAGGTCCCCATTCCAAATGCACACTTATCCTTTTACATGCCCCTGTTTTTACAACTTGGACTTCTTCTTTTTTCATCATTCCTCAACATCAACCCCTTATAGTTTTTATCCTTCCTAAGGACTACTTGCCTACTACACTAAGTTACTGGCGCAACGAAATTTAGCAACTATTAGCACAACTAGTCCATCCTCCTATCTCTTGAAAATTGTCGAAAAGAAGAAAAACATCATAAGAAAAAAACTTGCCTACATTGCTCCCCAATTCTGTTTCTTATCTTGCCTTCCATTGTCCTCCTACACAAATCTCCATTCGATGCCACAACTCCCTCCACCATCCATAGCTCGGTGCAGATCTATTCTCCATAACACACAAACAAACAAAACTTCCTACCCATGTGTTCCTTGCCATAGTGACGGAATAATTCCTGCCGTTAGCATGCAGAAAGTCGACGACCATTGCAAAAAAAAAAAAAAAAAAAAAACCCCAAAAAACCCGTTTTTTTCACATTATCAAAGGAACTTCCCTTTTGCCTTTATTGTTTTCTGTCTTTTTTTTTTTTTTGTTTTTTTTTTGATTTTTTATAAATTTTTTAAAAAA
>Ga0116231_10007541_pt1 | contig 19825 bp, 14 predicted proteins | sample S1TSphgellanicum_2_FD_89695 | JGI IMG/M metagenome (GOLD analysis project Ga0116231, IMG submission 89695) | Host-associated microbial communities from peat moss isolated from Minnesota, USA - S1T2_Fd - Sphagnum magellanicum MG | ecosystem: Host-associated > Plants > Peat moss > Unclassified...
CGCCCGGCGACGCCCGATAGCCTGCCGGTGATCGGTGAATCGAGCCATCATGCACGGGTCTTTTATGCCTTCGGACACGGTCATTTGGGACTTACGCAGGCCGCTACCACGGGAAGGCTGATCGTGGAGCGGCTGCTGGGTCAGAAAACTAGCGTCGATCTCACGCCCTTCCGGATCGGCCGATTTCGCAATCAAGAGGTTTGAATGCTCAAGAACGCGCTGATCCTGTCCTCGTTGATGGTGGTCGCCTTGCACCACGTAGCGTCGGCGGACGCGGACTGGCCGGTCAATGGTGGCCCGTACAATATCCGCTATTCAACCCTCACCCAAGTCAATACGGACAATGTGGCTCAACTGCAGGTCGCATGGAGCTACGACTCACACGACTCGTTCAAGGATTCGGAGATGCAAAGCAACCCGATCGTCGTCGACGGCATGCTTTACGCGACCACGCCGACGATGCACGTGATCGCACTCGATGCGGCCACGGGGCGTGAGATCTGGAAGTTCGACCCTTCCGGCGGCGCGGGCCTGCAACGCCGATTTCGACAGCGCGGCGTGACGGTCTACGAGGACCGTGTCTTCGTCACCTACCGGAATTTTCTCATTGCGCTCGACCGCAAGACCGGCGTGCCCATCGAGAGTTTCGGGATCGGCGGAAAAGTGGATCTGCGCGACGGGCTCGGCCGACCGCCGGAGTCGATGAGCGTGAGCGCCAGCAGTCCCGGCGTGATCTTTGAAGACCTGCTGATCCTGGGCAGCACCGTGCCGGAAACCCTGCCCGGCTCGCCGGGACATATCCGCGCTTTCGATGTGCACACCGGCAAGCTGCGCTGGATCTTTCACACCATCCCCTGGCCTGGAGAATTCGGCTACGAGACCTGGCCCAAGGATGCTTACAAGATTTCGGGTGGCGCCAATGCCTGGGCGGGTCTGACCGTCGATCCCAAGCTCGGCATGGTGTTCGCGGCAACGGGATCGGCCTCCTTTGACTTCTACGGCGCCAATCGCATCGGGGATGACCTGTTCGCCAATTGCGTCCTCGCGTTGGATGCCCGGACCGGCAAACGCATCTGGCATTTCCAGGGCGTTAGGCACGATACCTGGGACCTGGATTTTCCTGCCGCGCCCAGCCTCGTGACCGTGACGCGGCAGGGCAAGTCGGTGGAGGCGGTCGCACAGATCACCAAGATGGGCACCGTTTACGTGCTCGACCGCAAGACGGGGCGCCCTTTGTTTCCCGTGGGCCGGAAAAAAGTGGCCGCCTCCGAACTCGATGGCGAGCGATTGGCCGCGGATCAACCGTATCCCCTAAAACCGCCGCCCTTTGCCCGACAAGCGTTTACCGAGGACATGGTCACCAACCGTACGCCCGAGGCGCATGCGGCGGTGTTGGCGCAACTGCGCAGTCTGAACTCGAACGGGCTCTACACGCCGGAGAGCTTTCGCGGCACGGTCCTCATGCCGGGCACGGATGGCGGTGCGGAGTGGGGCGGCGCGGCCTACGACCCGCAAACGGGACTGTTGTACGTGAATTCGAATGAGCAGCCGTGGATCATTCGGATGGTGAATCATGACACGACCTCCCTCTACAAGAATAACCGTGCCGGTTGCCACGGCGATGACCTGCAGGGCGCGCCGCCCACGTTTCCGTCGTTGGTGGATATCGGCAAGCGTCGTACCCGCGAGGAATTGAAGACGCTGATCAACGAAGGCGGCGGCCGCATGCCGGCCTTCGACTATCTGGAGAAGAATGTCGATGAAATCGTCGACTTTTTGATCACCGGCGAAGATGCCGGACACGTCGATGCCGAGGCGGCGGCCAAGGATCCGAACTGGCTCAAGTACCGCAACGAGGGTTACATTTTGTTCCGCGATCCCGATGGCTATCCGCCGCTCACGCCGCCGTGGGGTACGCTCAACGCCATCGATCTGAACAAAGGCGAGATCCGTTGGCAGATACCCCTGGGCGAATACCCGGAATTGGTCGCCCAGGGCATCGCCCACACCGGCAGTGACAACTACGGCGGACCCGTCGTGACGGCGAGCGGGTTGCTGTTCATCGCCGCGACGAACTTCGACAAGAAATTTCGCGCCTTTGACAAGCTCACCGGCCGATTGCTCTGGGAGACCGTGCTGCCAGCCGCCGGGAATGCAACGCCCTCGATCTACGAACTCAACGGCCGGGAATACATCGTGATCGTGTGCGGCGGCGGCAAGAACGGCGCCCCTTCGGGAAGCAGCATCGTCGCCTTCGCCCTTCCGCATTGAATATCGCCCGCAGCACCGCTGGCCGGATTTGACACCGACTGTTCTGCCTCCCAGGATGGTCGAATTGCAAATGCGCCGACCGCGCGTGAGCGCCGCCGCGGCCGCCGCGCATGGGTTAGTCCTCTCCCGACATGAGGTCGCTGCGGGGCATTGCTCGGCCGCAGTGACTGACCGTTTGGCAATGAGGCATGGATCGATGAAACTGTCGAGCAAGATTTCGGCCCTCGTGATTCTGCAACTGCTCGCCTTGCGGGCACTCGCTGCGACACCCCCGCGCATCGAGGTGTCCGTCGCCGATCCCGATGCCCCGTTGACCTTCATCGCCTACGGCGATACGCGGTTCACGCAACGCGACGGCGTGGCGAACCCCGCTGCGCGTCATGCACTGGTCGCGCGGATGGCGGGCGAAAAGCCCGCGGCAATTCTGATCGGCGGAGATCTCGTCTATGAGGGCAGTCGTGCGGAGGATTACGCGGTGTACAAGGCCGAGACCGTCGCTTGGTCGGAAGCCAAGATCCCGATATTCCCGGCGCTCGGCAACCACGAGTTTCGCAACTGCGACGAAGATCCGCGACCGTGTCTGGAGAATTGGTGGGCAGCGGCCGCCCCGAGCGCGGTGCGCTCGTTCCGCTGGTACTCGGTCCGGATCGGGCCGAAGGTCTTGGTGCTCCTGCTCGACTCCGACTCGTCCTTGAAGCCCGGCAGCGAGCAGCGGGCCTGGTTTGAGCAACAGCTGAACGAGGCGCCGGTGCCGATCGAGTTCGTCCTCGTCGTGATGCATTACCCGCCCGTGCGGGATTTGATCTTCCCGCGCGCCAAGGACGAACAGGAAATCGCCCGCTATTTGTCGACCCATGCACGCGCGCTCCGTCCCAGGGTTCTCGTGGTGGCCAGTCACATCCACAACTACGAAAGATTCCTTCGCGACGATGTCACCTATCTGGTGAGCGGAGGGGGCGGCGCGAAGCCCGTGCCCGTGTTCAGATTGTTTGGCGAGATCTCCAAGCTCGAGACGAGCGTGAATTTTCACTACCTGCGTTTCCGGCTCGAGGGCGACACTCTGCACGGCACGATGGTGCGATTCGATCCCGACCAGCCTGCAGAATCCGCCTGGACCGAGCCGGATCGCTTCGAGATCAAGGCGAAGCGAATGCCGTCGGATGCCAGGGGCCGCCGCGCCCCGTGAAGCGCTGGTGCCTCATCGGCCTCGCCGTAGCCTGCGCTTCGGCGGCCATCGCCCAAACCAACGGCAGCTTTTACGTGTCGATGAACGGTAACCATTCCACCGTAGCGGCGGCACCGGGGCAGCGCCTGGGACGAATGCGTCGGTAGGAGGGACGAAACGGTGGCCAAGTGTCGAAATCGGCATTGAGATCGCTGCGCGACGCAACTACGCTCTGCAGTGCAATTCGCCGCTTTGAGGAGGCTACCGGGTGGTTCAGAATTCTTGGATCTTGCGATTCCGCCTGGCGCTTGCCGCACTGGCCTACCTCGGCCTTGGAACCCTGACGCCTGCAGACCAGATGGTTTTAAAGAGCGTTGCGTTGCTTGATTGTTCTGGGCTTCCCTGTATCGAGCTCAGTGTGGATTCGGGCAAGACCGTCAAGCTGCTGGTGGACACCGGAAACTTGCGCTCTATCCTCGATCAGGGTGCGGCAGAGAGGCTCGGGCTTGCGCTCGAACCCTACGTGGGTCGCGACGGGAAAGTCCATCCCGGATATTCCTCTGCCACGCTCAAAGGCGTGAAGTTAGGAGGGGCAGGAATTGGCGACCTTGCCGTGATGGTCGTCAATCTGGGCCCGAGTGTCGCCAAGGGCGATATGCCTGCCGCCGACGGGACGCTCACCTACGCCGCCTTTGATCGACGGCTGCTGCGACTCGACTACAAGCACCACCGCGTCGAAATTTCAGAAATACTGACGCAGGGAGCTCCGTGTCCGACAGACTGCGGGGTGCTCACGACACCGACCTTTGGGCAGGGCGGGCCGCCCGTCGTTGTGACGACGGGTTTCAGCGTGAATCAGAGGCCGGTCGTCGTTCAGGTCGATACGCTGTACGCGGGAACCATGCTGATTTATCCCTCATCGGTGGACAAGCTGGGTCTTGCCGCGGCGCAAAACTCGCAACGCCTGCGCAAGTTTCCGTTTACCGACGGTGGCGTCGAGATGATCGAAGGCCTGGCTACCACCGAAGGCTTTGGCAAGATGACCCTGCGAAGAAACCCGCCGCTCTATTTTGCGACCGCCGAGGTGCACACACCGGACGGGATGTTCGACGGGACCGTCGGGCAACAGCTCTTTGCCGGGCATATGCTCACGTTCGATTTCTTCGCGCACCACTTCTGGATCAGCTGATGAGCCGCCGGCGAAGGAAACCGCCCAACTGTCGGATCGCTGCGTGACCTTGGATCGCGTTCCCAGGTTGTTTGAAAAACTGGACGAAACCATGGCCCACATCGGGGTGCTCGGCCCATTCGGTATGCACGCCCGACGCGCGCAGCTTTTCCGCATACGCGCGTCCCTCGTCTTTCAAAGGGTCGAATTCCGCGACCAAGACCAGCGCCGGCGGGACACCGCCAAGCTCGGCAGTGAGCGGCGCAACCCAGGGGTGCGCGGTCCGTTCCTCATGACCGGGCACATAGGCGCGCAGGACATCGGCGACGGTGGCGTTCGTGGGAAAAAGGTGCTCCCCGAGCGCGGAGCGTGATGCGGTCGGCATGGCGCCGGACGTGATCGGATAGAGGAGCACCTGCGCGCTGATCGCGGGTTCGCCCCGGTCCCGAGCGACGAGGCAGGCGACGGCGGCGAGATTGCCCCCCGCGCTGTCGCCCAACACGGCGAGCCGCCGACCGTCACCATCCAATTCCGACGCGTGCTCCCCAAGCCACACGAGAGCTGCCTGGCAGTCGTCGACCGCGGCGGGAAACGGATGTTCGGGCGCCAGGCGGTAATCGAGGGCCACCACGAGACATCCGCTTGCGTTGGCGACCGCTCGTGCCATGACGTCATGGGTATCGAGGTCACCCGCCACGAAACCGCCTCCGTGCAAGAAAAGCACCACCGGAACGCTCACGCGAGCCGGCACCGAGAGCGGCCGGTACGCGCGCGCGGCAAGCTCGCGCGGCGGATCGCTCGCCGGGATGACGAAGTCACGTATGTCAGAAACGGCATCGGGTTGCCCGGCGAGGGGTATCATTCCCCGGTAGTCGGCGCGGGATGCCTGCGCGTAGGCGAGTGGTGTCGTATGTGGCTCGGACGCGGTCAACACGAGAGTCTTCCTCGATCCGAGTCAGTCATCCCTCGCCGCTGCCGGCGACGGCATGCAGTCAACGCAGCTTTCTCAGGGCTCCGGCAAGTGCGAAGAACTCGCCGGTCGTGGCCGTGGCGGTAATACGCGAGTGCACCACGCCGCGCTCGAAATCCTCGAGGTGGGTGACCGTCATTTTGTCTGCTTCCTGCCAGTGGACGAGATAGACGAGTGGCCGAATCTCCGTCGCGATATATCGCACCGTCTCGGACGGCTTCATTCCTGGCATCTTCGATCCGGCATCGGTAAAGGTCATCGACTGGCCATCGGCGTCGAAATCCAGACGCACGACGATGAGGCCCTCGTTGAAATTGGCCTCATAGACATGACCGGCAGCGGGGAATGTACTCACTGATCTAGCCTCCATGGATGAAACTTTGTCCGCGGCGGCCCGCCTACGCAGATCGGGCGAGTCAAGACCGCTCCGCTAGTGTAATTTTGGAATCCGAGCGCGAGAACTCCAGCGTTCGGAAAATGACTTCCTACTGTGAGTGTGAAACGACATGCCGGATCGCTTGACGGGTATCGAAGTATTTGTCGCAGCGATGAAACTGGGGGGGTTGTCCGCGGGTGCGCGGGCGCTGAACATGTCGCCCGCCATGGCGACGAAACACTTCGATGCCTTGGAGCATCGCCTCGGCGTCAAGCTGGCTCATCGCAGCACGCGGCGACTGACATTGACCGAGGCCGGCCGACAATTTCTCGAGCGATCGGAAGCCTTGCTTCGCGCGCTGACGGAGGCCGAAAGCGAGGCTGTGTCCGTGGCCGATGTCGTCGGGGGTAAAATCCGCATTGCGGTACCCATCGCCTTCGGCATCGCGCACATCGCGCCGCTCATTCCGGCGTTCACCGAACGGTACCCGCGGCTCATCGTCGAGTTGGGCCTCAGCGATCACCATGCCGACCTGATTGCGGAAGACTGGGACACCGCCATCCGGATCGGTTTGTTGGCAGATAGCGATCTGGTCGCCAGAAAGCTGGCGCCGGTACGAACGGTTCTGGCCGCGGCACCGGCCTATATCGCCCGCCGCGGTGTGCCGAAGTCCGTCGACGATCTGACCACGCACAACTGCCTGGGCTACACCCTGTCGCGACCACTCGGCGCCGAGAGTTGGAGCTTTGGACCGCAAGGTGATCTCGTCATTCCAATCCGCGGGGATTTCCGGTCGAACAATGGAGAAGCGCTGATCGCTGCGGCCATGGCGGGGCAGGGAATCGTCTACGGCCCGCGTTTTTTGGCCTGCCAAGCCCTGCGCGACGGGCGGCTGATCGAACTCCTCCTTGACGTGCCCACCGTGGAGACCGGAGGGGTTTATGCCGTCTCCCATCCAAGCCGACGCGTGGCGGCAAAGACCAATGCCTGGATCGAATTCCTGTCCGAACGACTTGCAGTTCGAATCGACGACTTCTGAGCCAGTGGCCGCGCAGGAGAGCCGTATCCAATTTTCGAAACCGCCGCGAGGCACGGATATCGTATTTGCCACCGGCACTCATGTTGCCTCAGTCGATTGCCGCTGCACCCAGCGGCTTCGGCAGCGGCTCTAGGTCATCAACGCGCAGGGACTCGACCCCGCCCCGGTTGCCCCGCCGATTTCGCGGACCCGCAGCATCTTGCCGCTCTGGATGGACCCCTCATTAGCCGGGGCAGTCCGTGCTGACAGAGGCCTCATTGACCGAAGAGCTTTTGCCGCCATACGCTCAGACGGTGCTCGATGACTACCTCCCCTGGCAGTTGGATATCAAGGCGGTCTGGGTGAAGCGGCGTTTTGTACCGATCAAGGTGAGGATGTTCGTGGATTTCCTGGCCGACCATCTGCCCAATCGGCATGGCGTGATGAAGCCTTGAGGTGAATGGCGGCCCGGCAAGCTTGGACAGAGCTTGCCGGGCGCAATCCCTAAGCGCGACCCGCAGTGCGGTCGATCGAGGTCGCGGCAGGAAAAAGACAGCGAACGAGGGTTCCCCCTTGTTCGCGGCGTTCGATTTGCAGATGGCCGCCAATGGCACGCGCGCGGTAGTGCATGACTTGCACGCCGAAGCCCGCGGAGGATCCGCCTTCCACAAAGCCGCAGCCGTTATCCGCGATCTCGAGCTGTAAAGATCTGCGAACTCTACTCAAACGAACTTCGATTTGCGTCGCGCCGGCGTGGCGAAGCACATTGGTCACGGCTTCCTGGACGATGCGAAATATCGGCTCCGCAATGGCACCCCGAACCTCCGCCGCGACATCAACGCCGCGCAACTCGAGCAAGACCTCCACTCCCGAGTTCCGCCGGGTGGATTCGGCGAGCCGAACGAGCGCATTCTTGAGGCCGCCATTCTCCAGGCTAATCGGAGAAAGACCGTGCGCAATTGCCCGAGCCGAGATCAGACATTGTTGCGCAATTTCTGCAAAGCGCGACATCTCCGCTGCAATCGTCTCGGGGTCAGCGCCCGACAAGGATCGAGCGGAAGCGGACAGGAGCAGGGACAACCCGGTGAGTTCTTGGCCCAAGCCATCGTGCAAGTCCCGCGCAAGGCGGTGTTGTTCGTGGGTGACGGCATCCAGGACTTGTCCCTCCAATCGACGCTGCTCCGTCACATCGATGAACACGAACAGGCGGGTGTTGCCGGACGAGCCGTCGAGGTCGGCCACTTGTGCGACCACGGTCCGCAAGGCTCCGTCCCCGCAACAGACCCTGAGTTCGATCGGCAAAAATGCCCGTCCACGCGATTGGGAAGTCGCTTCCCGTGCCTGCCAGGTCGCGCGCACCCAGCTCCGGTAGTCTGATTCGGGGTGGGCGCAGGCCCACCAAGCCTCGAGTGTCGGCAGGTCGCGCAGTTCATAGCGGAAGGTTCGCACGAACTGCGGATTGACGTAGGTCAGATTCCCGTGACGATCGCCGAGCGCCATCGGTATCGGTGACGCTTCGATCGCGCCGCGAAACCGCATCTCGCTTTGGCGCACCGCCGCCTCCGCCGACCTGCGTTGGGTCACGTCGACATGGCACCCCATGAAGCGCTCGGGATTCCCGTCCGCATCGGTGACGAGCGACGCCTGGGCCAGGATCCACCGGTACGAGCCGTCTCTGTGTCGTAGCCGAAATTCGTGCTCGAAATAGGATCCTGGCATCCTCGCGGCGGTCTCGGCGGTCGCGAGCGCGCCGTCGCGATCCTCGGGATGCAGTCGGTCTCGCCAGGACTCAAAACTGTTCTTCAATTCGTGATCATCGTAACCAAGCTGTCGCTTCCACGTTGCCGAATAAAATACTTCGTTCGTGTTCGGATTCCATTCCCAGAGTCCGGTGTTGGACGCTTCCGTGGCCAATTGCAGCCGAGTCGCATCGTCTCGTTGCCGTTGCTCAGCGAGTCGCCGACGGGTGATGTCGGCGACGATCCCGGCGATCTGCGTGGGCGAGCCGGCGTCGTCGAACGAGACCCTGCCTCGCAACCATAACCAATGGACGGTGCGGTCGGGCCAGATCGCTCGAAATTCCACGTCGTACACACCCGGATCGGACAAAGCGACGCGGTACGCCGTGTCGACGCGATCGCGGTCCAAGGGATGGACGTGTTCAAGAAAGGTCGGATAACTCCAGTCGTGAACGGGTTCCGAATACCCGAAGCATCGGTCATGTTGCAAGGATCGCCGGGTGCCGCCGGTGCGAATATCTCTGCTCCAATCGCCGAAGTCGGCCGCATCGAGCGCGAAACGCAGCTTCGCTTCGGCATCACGACTCGCCGCCTCGGCCAATTTGCGCGCGGTGATGTCCATGTGCGTGCCCACGACGCGCAGCGGCCGACCCTCCGAATCGCGATCGACCACAGCGCCCTTGTCGAGAATCCAGACGTAGTGGCCGTCAGCGTGTCGTGCCCGTACTTCCGCCTCGAAGTGACGACCCGCAGGCGGGATGATGACTTCGCGAATCAGCTGATCGAGCACCGGCATGTCATCCGGGTGCACGAGTGCGTGCCATCGCTCGATCGTGGGGTCGTAGCCCACGGCCGGCAGACCGAGCATTGTCTTCCAACGGGAATTGACGGTCAGCACGCCACTGTTCGCATTCCAGTCCCAGAGTCCTAGATCGCCACCCTCCAGCGCGAGGCGTAGGCGCTCCTCGGTCCCGCGATAGGCCGCTTCCGCGGCGCGTCGATCGGTGATATCGCGCAAAATCACAACGGCCCGCTCCTCGCCGCTGCCGTCGAGGTACGTCGACGACGACAGCTCGCACCAAATCTTGCTCCCATCGGCTCGAAGGAGTTCGACTTCCTGACAGACTCGACCGTACCGTCGTCGCGTCTCGAGCATGCTCGCCGACGTGGGCTGCGTGGTATCGAGGATTGCGGATCGGCCGATCATACGCAGCTCCGCCTCCGTGCGACCGAGCATCGCGCAGGCCGCCGGATTCGCCGTGAAGGTTCTTCCGTCGGGCGACGTGAGCAAGATGCCGTCAAGGCTGGTCGCGAACACCCGCTGGAAAAACTCGATGAGTTCCCGATCGCCGACCGATGGTTCCGCATCCGACCGATGAAACCCGTCAGCTTTGGAGTCGGCTTGAATCAAAACTCATCACCTGAAAGAGTTCGGGCGGAGGACCGAGGTGAACGCGAGGTTGTGCGCACAAAATGGGTGCATGGTCGCCGACGGATCGGGTCGTAGAGCCAGTTCACACGCAAAAGCCCTCCTGGCTATTGATACCCGCCGCGGGTGCCGCTTGATCGCTACCTGGAAATGATTATCCAACCCTACCAAAGGTATTGGCTGGCGGTGAACAAGTTTTTGAGGACGCCCGCGGTCGACGGCGTTTATGTTCCCCTATAGACGACCGAATATCATGATTTCTCAGAGTTTTCTGGCCGAAGTCTACGAAGGGCCAGAAAGGCGCAATTGAATTCGCAGCGCACCGAACTGAGTGATCGCGAGTCGCTGCAAACCGGGCCATGGGCGACGCTGCCGCGGAATCGCTCCGCCGCCACTTCGAGCCCCGACTCTTAGCGGGTTCGCGACCGCGGATCATTCGATGTTTAGAGTTGACACCTACCGCGTGCGCACAATCAGTTCCGAGACTCAGCTCGCGACTCGGATCGGAGGATCCAGGTTCCGTGGCAAGCCGTCACCCGATGACGGGGCTGACTTCAGCGGGAAAGACTGACACACCGACCCACACGCCGGGTTTTTGGCATTCTTTGTTAGGTTGCATGCCCCGCTGCGAGCGCTTCCAAGTAGGGGTGCAGAACCACGGTTGAGACACCCTCCTGTTTCATTTTAGCGACTGCATCGGACAGCCGTTCCAGGTTCTTGGGACCTGGTTCGGTCCGCAATCGGACTGCGGCGCGCAGAGCTTCCAGTCGCTGTTCCCAGCCCTTGCCGGACTCCACGGAGGCGAGCGCGTCGGGAGTCAGGGCTGCGATCAGTGTACCGATTGCGGTTGGATCGCCGAGGTGACCCTCCCACTGTGCCGAGGCAAGATAAAACGCGGTGTATTGCAACAGAGGATCCGCGAGATCTTTTTTCTGAAGCAGCTCGTTGCGCAGTCGCGCGAGCTGCTGCGCCGCCTGCGCATAATGTCCCTTGCGGTATTCGAGGATGCCCAGATCCGCTCTGGCGCTCAGCGTGTTCTGCGCCTCATCGCCAAGGCGCGCGCGAAAGATATCATAGGTCTTTTGTCGGGGCTCCGCCGCCCGCTCAAAATTGCCCTCGGCGCAATAGATGTCGCCCAAATAGTCCCACGCCAGGCCGACAAAAAACGCGTCGGTTCCGAGCGCCGATGCCAGTTCATCGAGCGCCACGCGCGTGATATTCGCGGCCTCGTCGTAGCGGCCTTGATCCTTCAGAATCGCACCATACTCGAGCCGCAGTTCCGACCAAGGGGTCGGCCCGACCGCGTCCGCCGTGTATCGAGCGGCGAGCAAGGGACGAAGCACCCGCTCGGCGTCGTCCAATCGGCCGAGTCGCGCGTAACACCAACTGATCCCGTCGGTCACCCGATAGAGCGCCTGGAAATCGTTTGGCTCGATCACGGCACGAATTCGATCGGCGTGCTGGAATTCCCTCAGGGCGTCGCTGGGTCTGTACTGAAACGAGTACAGATTTCCGCGCGCCATATGTGCCTGGAACGCGAGTCGCGAGTTCTCCGCCAGGCGCGCCCCGGCCTGCCGGTCGGCCTCTGTGAGCTGTGCCGCTGCATCGGATAGTCGATTCAGGCTCATCAATGCGAAAGCGCGACGGTATTCGGCATCCAAGGTGGCGTCGTCCCGCTCGCCGAGCGCTTCTTTGAAATGCTGGATGGCATGCCGCAGGTTCTCTTCGGCAGCCGCATAATCCGTGAGGCCGGAGTAAACCTGTCCGAGCGCCGTCTCGATGGACGCCCGAGTCGCGGGATCGCCGTCGAAGCGCTTGCCGAGCCGGCTTGCGGCCCGCACGAGCGCCTCTTTGATGGTCACATCGTGCAATCCCCCTGGTCCGCTCGGATCGACCGACCCCAGGAGGTCATCGGTCAGAAAGCGGTTGATTTGTTCGGCGCGGAGCCGCTCGCGTTGGCTCTCTCGTTGGGCATCGAGCTGCTGGTGATACAGCAGAAGGCTCGCGGCGAGTCCGAGCCCCAGGCTCGCGGTCGCGGCGATGAGCCACGGCCGCTGCGCGCGATTGCGCTGGGCGGTGTGTTCCGCGGCGGCGAGTCGCTCCCGGGTCTCGCGCGCTGACAAGCGCTCCGCGCGCCGCGAATCGAGGGTGCGTAAGCGGTGCACGAGCTCGGCGACGCGGAGCAAACGCCGTGCGGGGCTGCCGTCGGTGGCCGCCGCGATGTCCTCGATCAGAAGCTCATCGACCACATCGCGCTCCCAACCGGACACCATGGGTTTGCGCAGGTCGGCGATCACCATCTGATAAAGAATGAGACCCAGAGCGAAGACGTCGGTCTGCGCGCCGGGCATCTGACCCGCAAGCACTTCGGGCGCCAGATACAGGGCCGTTCCCGGGGTGCTGCCCACGGGCGGCATCGCTGCCTCGCTCGCATCGAGTTGCGTGATGCCGAGCGCTGCAAGGCGGTCGGGATCCGTCAGACCGCCGCTGCCAAAGTCCGCCACTTGGATCTGCCACCGGCCATCGGGACGCGACTTGACCAGGATGTTGCTGGGTTTTAGGTCCTTGTGCAGCACGCCGACCGCATGCGCCGCGGCCACGGCATCGGCGATTTGTAGGAATAGCGCCAGCCGCGCCTGCAGCGCGAGGTTGGGGAGTCGCCCCGACGTGGATGCCCACCCATCGAGATTCTCGCCCCCATCTTCGCACTCCAGAAAGAACGGCGCCGTTTCGAAATTCCACGCGTAGATCCGTACGATATCGGGACGGTCCCCAAGACTCTCCCGCAAGACCCGGTAGAGCGTCGCTTCACGCTTGAGGGACGGCAGTCGCTCGCCGTTCAAACTGAATTTGAAGACGCGGACCTCCCCGGTCTTGACCTCCCGCGCTCGCCAGACCTCAGTGCCTTGCGATGCGTCAATTTGCGATTCCAAGACGAATTGCGCATTTCCAGGCACCGGTTCGCCGACGTGGACCGTGAGCTGGCTCAACAGGCGTCGCCCGACGGCCTCTCGCTTGACCGGACCCGCCAGTTTGTAGCCTACGCGCGGCACGGTCACGATGTGTCGTGCTCCACGGTCGCCCAGGGCTTTGCGCAGCTTGACGATGCAATTGCTCAAGACCTCATCCACGGTCGGGCGACCGGCCCATACGATCTGGTTGAGTTCTTGGCGAGTCAACACCTCGTCGGGATGGCGCAACAGTTCCGCGAGAACCTGCAAGGGCTTGTGCTCGAGCTCGACTGCGAGGCCGCCGACGCGCAGTTCGAGACGCGCTTCATCGAACTCGGCGGTGCCGAACCGGTAACGGAACAGCGGGCTTTCCATCGCGTTGTTCGGATTCGGCATGGTGCGAACGAGTATACGGACCGACATCGAGTCTGCAACGCGTCGTTCGCAGCGAGCGTAAGTGCCTGCATGGCATGGCGATTCGTCGAAGTTAGAAAATCATTAGCTCGCCCCTGCCGCCGCGCCTGCAAGGCCTTGCTACCGTATCCCCGTCCGGTCGCCGCCCGTGCGCCCGCGCGACTCGAGGGGCCGATGCGCGGACGCGGTGGACGCCGCCGAGGCGAGTGTGAACTGAATTTCTTGAACGACAAGGAGCCGAGATGCCGAGTCATTGCCGTGGACTTTCCGTAGGACAGCGCGTATCCCGTTCACGGATGCCGGGGCGCTGTTGGATCAATGGCATCAGCGCGCTGGTCATGAGCGCGACCCTCGCAGCCTGCGGCAACGGCGGCTCGACGGGCGGATCGGGAACCACGACGCCAACGGCCGCGACCCCGACGTTTTCTCCCGGTGCGGGCACCTACGCAATCACCCAGTCCGTCAGCATCGCGAGCACGACCGCCGGGGCCACCATTTATTACACGACGAATGGCACAGCGCCGACGACGAGTTCGACGAAATATTCCGGCGCCATCAGCGTTGCCACGAGTGAAACGCTCGAGGCCATCGCCGTCGCCAGCGGCTATACGGACAGCCAGGTCGCGAGCGCGACCTACACGATCACGCCGGTCGCGGCGACGCCCACGTTCTCGCCTCCCGCGGGGACGTACAGCGGCGCGCAGACCGTATCGATCAGCGACGCGACGAGCGGCGCGACCATTTATTACACCAGCAACGGCACCGCGCCGACGACGAGTTCGACGAAATACACGGGCGCCATCACCGTCGCCAGCAGTGAAACGATCGAAGCCATCGCCGTCGCGAGCGGTGACACGAGCAGCGCGATCGGCAGCGCGACCTACACGATCATGCCCGTGGTTACGCCGGTCGCCGCGACGCCCGTGTTCTCCCCTGGTGCGGGTACCTATAGCACCGCACAAACGGTGTCGATCACCGATGCGACCGCCGGGGCGACCATTTATTACACGACCAACGGCAGCGCGCCGACGACGAGTTCGACGAAATATACCGGTGCCATCACCGTCGCCAGCAGTGAAACGCTCGAGGCCATTGCGGTTGCGAGCGGGGATACGAATAGCGCGGCCGCGACCGCCGCCTACACCATCACGCCCATCGCGGGCACGGGCACGCTCACGACCTTGTACTCGTTCGACGGTCTGCATGGCGCCGGCCCCACGGCCCCGCTGATCCAGGGCACCGACGGCAACTTTTACGGCACGCTGGAAAATGGACCCTCGAATCTGAGCGGATTCGTGTTCAAGATGTCTCCCAGCGGCCAGTTGCTTGCATCGATTCCCGCCTACGCAAAGCCCACGGCGCCGGTCGTGCAGGCCAGCGACGGCAATTTCTACGGCACCACATCGCCGGTTCTTCTAGCCAACAACGACGAGGCGTTTGCGACCGTATTCCAACTGACGCCGGGCGATGTGTTGAATACGATCTATACGTCCACGACGACCCCGATCGAGGGTCCGAACACGGCCTCGGCCGGACTGGTGCAGGACAGCGATGGCGCATTCTATGGCACGACCCAGTATGGGGGTGCCAATGGAATGGGCAGCATTTACAAGATCACGACCGCCGGCGTCGTGACCACCTTGTATTCGTTCGGCACGGTGGCGGGTGACGGCAGCGGCCCGCTGGCCGGTTTGACGCTGGGTACCGACGGTAATTTCTATGGATCCACCAACTCCACGATATTTCGGGTCACGGCGAATGGCGCGCTGACGACCTTGTGCAGCCTCACCAATATCGGGAACGTCGCCGGCAACGATGCCACGGACGTTTCAGTTCTGGTGCAAGGCAGCGACGGCAATTTCTACGGGACGACGCAATCGGGGGGCGCGAATGCCGAGGGCATCATTTTTCAAGTGACGCCCTCCGGCATGCTTACGCTCCTGTATTCCTTCGCAGGACTCGGCAGCTCGAGTGCCGGCACCAGTACCGTCGCGGGACTGATCCAAGCCAGCGATGGCAATTTCTATGGCACCACCCAATATGGCGGTGCGAACGGTGCGGGCTCGATCTATCGAATTAGCTCGACCGGCAGCTTCACCACCTTGTACTCGTTCCCCGCCGTCAGCATCACCGATGTCAATGACGGGGGTGCACAGCCGACGGCCGGCCTCTTGCAAGGGAGCGATGGCGACCTCTATGGCACGACTTTCGTCGGCGGACCCGATGGCGCCGGTACCGTGTTCAAGTTTTCGCTCGGCCTCCCCGCGCCGAGGGCGGCCCGGCATCCGTAAGAACAACGCGTGCTGCCCTCCGGGTGTTTTACCTGATGCACTCAGAATCAGGTCCGCGGCATGCGCTGCCCGCGGGTTTCTCATCCTGATGTCGGTTTGCGCAGGTGAAGGCGCGAAGAACCTTGAAGTTCTCCGCGCTTCGAGCTCAGCTCACTTCGGCATCAGCACCGTGTCGATGACGTGAATCACGCCGTTGCTGGCGGCGATATCCGTCTTGACCACGGTTGCGTCGTCGATCTTGACGACGTTGCCGTTGACGGTAATCGTCACCGACTGACCGTTGACCGTCTTCGCACTCGTGAGCTTGACGACGTCGGCGGCGCGCAAATCGCCGGCAACCACGTGATAGGTGAGGATCGCAGTCAGCTTCTTCTTGTTCGCGGGCTCGAGCAGGGTCTGCACGGTGCCGGCGGGCAACTTGGCAAACGCTGCATCGGTCGGCGCAAAGACGGTGAAGGGACCCTTGCCCTCGAGCGTGCTGGTGAGGCCGGCGGCCTTGAGCGCGGTGACCAGCGTCGTGAACTGACCGGCCGCGACGGCGGTCTCGACGATGTTCTTGGTCGGCATTGCCATGGTCTCGGCGCCGGCCACGGCGGGGACGACCGCGACTGCCAACAAAAGCAAGCTGGCGCGAAGCACTTGTGAATAATGCATAAAGTAGACTCCGGAAAAGGTGAATAAGGAATAAGGCCTCGACGAGGCGCCGCGTCCATGGTCACGGCTTTGATGTGTTTCGATGCAGCGACCAGGGTGGATGCAAGACACAACCACCGGGTGGATCAGTCGCCTGCGATTCATCGCCCTACGCTAGCGCACCGGCGGCACGATCACGGAGGCGGCGCGACAGGCTTCACGCGCGGCATCGGCGGAGCAGGCGCGAGGACTCAGGTCTTTCTGGAAACACACGTGAATCTCGCGCAAGCGCGGCGCATCGCCGCGCGAGCAGGTCGCCACCACCGAGCCCGCCGGCAGCCGGGGATTGGTCTGCAGGAAGGCACCCGTGATTGCATCCGGAGATTGCTGGACGGCAGCGCTCGGATCTTGCAGGGATTGCGGTACCTTGACCGCGTCGCGCGCTTGCCGGACCAAATTGAAATACGACGCCTCGTCGAGCCCGCTGCACACGCCGTGCGTACTCCATTCGTGATAAATCAGCTGCTTCGCGGGCATCAGATCCAGGATGCCCGCGACGACGGAATCTGCCACGTAGGTATCGCCTCCGCAGTGCTGCGGCCAGCCGTTTTCGTACTGCGGCCATAGACCGTGCACGATGAAGCCGAAGCGCCGCGGTCCGTCACATTCTGCTGAGTCGGGCCTTTGCAAGCAGTACGCCGGCGACCAAGACAGTGACAAGAGGTAGTAATCAAACTGCCCGGGCGCCGAGTCGGTGTCGTGGTGATGATGGCCCGCCAGGCTCATGGCGGGACCCAGCAAGAGGACCAAGGCGATCAGCCAAATCGGGGCTGTTTTGCTCGACATGATTACTCGTCTCCGTGGGCTGATGGCTCGATCCGGTCGAACTAGTGCCTTTTCCATTGAATGTCCGATAAGCAGTTTGCCTGTCAGCCTTGGCTGGCGGTGCAACATTTCCCTCCAGCATCAAATTGCGGTCGATCCAACGTGCTCGAGGCGCCGCGTAGCGCACTCCTGATGCGTCCAACTGGGAAATCCTCCACGCCAGGTCGTGGCTTCCTTTGCATCATGGGGCCGAGCGCGCGGTCTTGGCCGAGGACAATTTCGTCAATCAAAAGCTCGCCTGCCGACTGTTGGACAAGCTCGGCTATGAAGCGGAGTCGCTGCCACGGGTCGCGCGGCGGTCGACGAAGGGGGGCTCGCTGACTACGGCGCAATTCTTGACGGCGCACGCGATGAAGGGAGCGGCGCAAGAATGCCTGACTGCGGGCATGGATGACTAGTTGAGTAAACCCATCGATCGCGCGGCGCTCGCCGCATGCTTGCGTCGGCACACGAGTGCTTGCCCGGATATTCCTCAAATCATGGCGCAATCTTCAAGTTGTCGACGAGGCTGCCATTGTTAACGAGAGCTTGGGCTTTTGCTTCGATCGCCTCCTTCTCCCGCTCGGTGCGCACGACTCCATTCAGCGTCACGTTCCCATTGACAGCGACGATCTTGATATTGTGCGCATACGTAGACAAAGATTTATCGGCGATGACACTGGCGCGAATCTGCTTCGTCAGCTGTAAATCGGCCGCGTCATTTTTCTGCGTGTCCGCGGTCACCGACTTATTCATCGGATCAGTGCTGTTCTGCTTGGAATTGTCTGGCGCGGTTTGCGCCCGAGCGATCGAAGCGATCACGAGGGCGAGAGAGGCAACGAGCGTTCGAGCATGCATGTTCATATCGCTGATCCTTGCATTGAGACAGCGGTGACCACAGGCCGGCCCGATGGTCACTCGTAGCTGGCGGCCGCCGCAGGTGATCTTTCGCCCGCGCTCTCGGAAGTCGAAGCAATGTCGGTGGCGCCCGTGCCCTTCAATAAGTCCTTCGCGCGCGCGACTTGCTCGGCAGTATCACAATGGATCGAAAGGAGCGTGCCACCATTCTTGACGAGCCCCTCGTAGCGTTTGGCTTCGTATTCGGGGATCCCCATGCCGATCAGCGCACCAACCAAGCCGCCCAATGCCCCGCCCACGCCCAAGCCCGCTAGCCCAGCCATGATGGGCCCCGCGGCGATCAGCGGGCCGACGCCGGGAATCGCAAGGGCACCCACCCCGGCAAGGACCCCGAGCGTCCCACCAATCACGCCACCGGCCGTTACCCCGGCCGCCGTACCTTCGGGGGCCTTCGTCGCTTTCTCGTGCGCAAAGTCTCTGGTACTGCGGCTATCCGGAAGCAACACTGAAATGGCTGTACTCGCATATCCGGCGGCAATGATCGCGTCGACCGCTCGCTCCGCCTGCTCAGCTGATTGGTATATACCGAAGACAGCCGTGTTTTTCCCCGCCATAAACTACTCCTCCGTAGAGAAACCCTTGTCACCTGGACAACGATTACGCAGGCGCACCGTTTTTTTTGCTGTAGGCGCGATAGTGGATCGGATGGCGGAGAGCAACGGAGCGCGATGTCGGACTTCTCCTCGCCTCCGGAGCATGCTGCCCCCCCAATCAAATGCTTTCGTAGGTGGACTCAGATGGCAGGCTGGCTTCTACGCCGACAGAAATGCCCGCCTTCTGCATTGATACTCGATCACGATGGCGGCGCGTAAAAGCAACCAAACCCAAGCCCCATGGGAGAAGAAAGTGAACCTGGGGCACGGCGTTCACCTGAGCACAGCCGAAAAACGCGCTGCTAAAGCGCGCGCGAAGAAGGCCGGCCGGCCGTATCCCAACCTCGTCGATAATCTGTGGGAAACGAAGCATCACGACCGGAAGACGATGAAGCGGAACCCGGCGCTGACATCAAAGGGGTCACAAAGGGACCGTAAGACGCGTTGATTCGGATCGAGTGCCACGTTCGCCCACGGACTCGGGTCTCTCCGGAAATGAGCAAGGCGGCTCGTACAAGCCGCCGGCGGCGCCGCGCGCACTGCTACTGATGGCCTGTTTTGCGCGACGCCGCTACTTATAAGAATCCGACTTAAGTCGGGCCTGCGTACCCGGGCTCAGTCAGATCCTCGAAGGGTTCACACGCCCGGCTTATGAGCTGGTCCCGGCGTTCCAGGCTGACCGGGTGTTCCAGGTTGCCCCGGCGTTCCAGGCTGACCGGGTGTTCCTGGCTGCCCCGGCGTCCCGGGCTGACCCGGCGTCCCAGGCTGACCGGGTGTTCCGGGTTGCCCCGGGGTTCCGGGCTGCCCCGGCGTCCCAGGCTGACCCGGCGTTCCGGGCTGCCCCGGTGTACCGGGCTGCCCGGGGGGTGTTCCAGGTTGCCCAGGAGTTCCCGGCTGACCCGGTGGCGCCGCCTGTGCCAATCCGATCCCCTCCGTGATCATGAGCAATGTGGCTATCGCCGCGATTAATTTCGAATTCATTTTTTACATGTCCTTTTTTTCCGTGCTCGAGGCAAAACGTTCGA
>Ga0116231_10007542_pt1 | contig 19824 bp, 18 predicted proteins | sample S1TSphgellanicum_2_FD_89695 | JGI IMG/M metagenome (GOLD analysis project Ga0116231, IMG submission 89695) | Host-associated microbial communities from peat moss isolated from Minnesota, USA - S1T2_Fd - Sphagnum magellanicum MG | ecosystem: Host-associated > Plants > Peat moss > Unclassified...
CAATAAATGATCTAGTGATCTAGTGCTTAATGAAAGTGTGTCCAAATTGAGGGTGGGAAATGCTTACCGCATACATACAAACAGCCACCATCTTGAACACAATGAGGTCGTAGTCATCAACCAATGGAAGAATCTGAATCTCATCGTATGTAACCGCTTCATTCCATAGCTCCTTATTTGCATGTTTGTTATGATTTTGAGAAGACCCCCAGTGACAACAAAAGGTTAAAAATATAATAAGATATATGAGCGGAGGCCCTTGGTCAAGAGGACATAACTAAAATAATAATAATAATATAAAGAAAAAAAATTGTATCCAACCAAAAATATGTTTATTATTTGTGTGCAAAAATTGGACTCAGTCATATCAGACATATCTATTTTTTTATGGTTAGTCAAAACAGACATAGTTAGTCATTTCAATCATGTTCATATACACACATATTATTCCATACATAATGCAGCGTAGGAAAATGTAGTAGATGTCCTTCTTCGTGCCAAAACAGGAAAAGACAAGATGCTACGTGTAAAAGATGACTTCGTGATGGTCTGTTAAAAAAAATGTACCAATAACAATAATATTTGGTGAAAGAAACAAACCATTCCAATGAAGAATCGGACGACAATTGTGCCATTGCGGATGAGAGGGTATTGCATCCATGTTATATGGATTACCATTCTATGATCAAAATTCTTGCTAGTCGAAAAGACACCAATGAAAAGCTCAATGTTTTGGCTCATCATCAGTGGCACTTTGGTGGCCTTCAAGTCTGGCACCATCACTGAATCCTTGGCGTTGGGGAGCCCATTCACAGCCATCCACACTGGTTGTATGTTACCATTGATCCGTATTTGGTTCACAGACCATGGCTCCATGCCCTGGAAAAAGACATAGTGTTATTGTAGCTCTTAACAATCAAAGGAGCTTCCTTGAAAAGCTTCATAAAACAAAAGAAAAAAGTTGCTAAATCTTTATCCATTCTTCTTCCTAGAGAATGTAAAATCAAAAGAGTTGTGTTACAAGCAAAAAATCAATCTCTTGATAAACTTGAAGAAGGATCATGGATGATGGGTGTTGCTCAAAAGAGTTGGGTTACAAGCAAAAATCAATCTCATGATCTAAGCTTGAAGAAGGAAGGATGATGGATGGTGGGTGTTGCTCAAAAGAATTGGGTTACAAGTAAAAATCAATTTCATGATCTAAGCTTGAAGAAGGAAGGATGATGGCTGATGGGTGTCGCACAAACACGCATCTGGTGGTAAGCAGAAGAAGAAATTTGCTTTCCATTGATAGTCATGTGAAAGCCTTCGAAGCCCATTTGTAATGTCGCTGTGAATGGCAACCCAGTGGAAAATGGAAACCAACATTTTTGATCTTTATCCACTGTATTAGTCTTCTCTAAGCTCTTCCCTGGCCTTGTTATAAGCTTTCCTACTTCTGCATTGCATATTTCCAAGCCATCCACTGTTGCTACACCCAAACTTGGTGCCAAAAATTATTTAAAAAAAAAAAAACCATCAAGCAATTCAAAACTTTTTTCCCCTCAAAAATAGTAACATGTGTATATTGATTCAACACACATACTTAAAATTCAAGGAATTCTAGTGGAGTTTTCCAATAACAAGAAAATGAAACGTGGCTTTTCGTTTTGAATTTTCTAACCAAGAAAGAATATGTTGCCTAACAGACCAATTTCTCTACACAAAGACAACATTTCACAATTGGGTGTCTACAAATTTTTCCCATAATTTCATTTCCTTTATGAAAGAGACAATAAACTTAACAAAAAACAGACATTCTCTTTATAGCTATTAAAGAAACAATCTTATCAATTTTCTCTTCATTGTTTTGAATTTTTTTAGAAAAGTTCCTCTACTTGGATGTTTGTCAATAACAGGGGAAAAATAATAAGAAAATGGACAACGCTCCTCATTTTGCCATTGTTTCTCGCTAGTCCAAGTGCTTTGAACAATGAAAAGAGGATTGGTGTTGTTGTTGTTGTCTCTAGTAAATTGCGCAGAATAGTTCAAAAAAATCGGAGTGTCATCAACTTCTCCTTTCAGCTGGGATGGTCCCAACAATGCGATTTCAAACAAGTCCCCACTTCTTTGTCCTCTTGGTGTTGCAACTATAGTAATGGAAGAATCCACCACAAGACCATGGGGAATTGGCAACTCATGATCAGGAAATGATGATCTCCACGAGGAGCCTTGTTGTTGTTGTTGTTGTGTACTACTCAAGCCACTGGAGGCTGATGAAAAATCTGAAAAAGTGTTGTAATTTGGACATTGTTTAGACTCAACACCCACCTTCTTCCAGCCTTGTGGTGATGTGTGATTGGATGTGCGATTGAGTGCCACCTCATCTAATTCTACTTCTTTCATCAACTCTTTCCATCATAATATTCCTATTTTACTCGCTTCCTGAGCTGCTTGCAATGTCTCAGGCTTTTTAAAAATCCTCACCAAGCTCCCCCATATAGGTTCTATTATAGGCTTGGAAAAAACATCCTCATCATCTGGTTGGCTAATTGTTTCAATTGTCAAGTTTACAAAAAGAGCACTATTACTACTATGATCGGGGCTTTGCAATTGAGCTGATCTTGCTGCCTTTTTTTCTTAAAGGTTGGGAGATAGTAATTTCACAATTGCATTGTTGATTGAGGGAGAGGATTTTGAGTACACAATTGTTGTTATTGTTGTTGTTGTTGTTGGGTGCTTTGCTACAATCCCCATAGAAAAGTAGTATCTCACAATGAAGATGGTTAGAAAAATCACTAAAATTACTTCCACGTGCAATTGCCTCATCCTTGTCTGGGAAGGAAGTTAACACAACATTCTCATGTTAGTTTTGCCTCTACTACAGTAAGTGAGCTGTTGTTTATAAAAGTCATGTCAATGGATTAGGACACAAAACAAAACACCAAAATTATCATGCCATGTTAATTAGATCAATTAGTTGTCCATTGTTCAATATTAACCTTAACCTTTCACTAGCATTATAAGCCCCTAAATACCAAACCAAATAGTTGATAGACTTGTATATTTATGGTCACTTTTGACAATCAAATCAAATCCACACAATTGTCTTTAATATGTAGCAATTCATGCACCATGGCCTACATCTTGCAAGCCATATTATTTAGAACTCAATAAACACAAGAGTTGTAAACCAATTAAACATAAACAATCAGCTTGACAACGAGTAGATTCTGCATCAAAAGAACTTGCATTCAAGTTTGTCCATACAAACATGGGTATCTATGTTGCCACCAAGTCAATAGTGTATACCTTTACCTCATATGCTAGAAGAAGAAAAAATCTAGGTATAAGCATAATTCCCATGAGCATATGGTTAAGAATTGCACATGTTATTTGTCCACTACTTAGGTGAATAATTGGGCATTATTGACCCTGATATTAAGGATTTCGGTTTCAAATTGAAATTAGTATTTTCTATGTAACTAAGTATCACCCATTCCAAAAGTCAATTTTTTGGGTGTCAATGGGTTGAATGAAAATAATGGAACTGTTATGCACCAACTCTAGTTGTAACAATTTTGTGTCAATAAATGTCTGAATGTGAACTTGAAAGCCAAATTCACACTACTACAAAAGCGAGGTGCAATTTACTAGCCTAAATCACTATGAAACCTTAAAAGTGAAATAACTTCATTACATTTTATTGATTTCACTTTAGTGAAAGTTATTTCACTATAACATCACTACGTAGACATCATGTTTCATTACTAGTTAACATAATTCACTATTATAGTTTACTATAATAAATATGTTTATTTTTATGTTTTTAAAAATATTCTATCTATGCTACTTTATGATATACATTATATTATTTTAAACTACTTTAATTATTCTAACTTATATTTTATGTTATTATAGGCTATTATAAATCATTGTATCTTAAATTATTATATGTTATTTTACCTTAAGGTATTTTAACTAGTTTATTATAAGTTTTAAAATGATTTTAAATTAAATTATTCAACTAACTTTAGGCTATACCTTAGGTTATTTTATTTTAAATTAATATATGTTATTTCAAATTATACTTTAAGTTATTCAAGGTCATTTTACTTTATGTTATTATAAATTATTTTATCCTGAATATAATAATTTAAAATAATCTAAAATAAAATATAATGACATAAGGTAAAAATAACTTATAACATAAAATAATAACCTATGAAAAATAATTTTAAATACCCTACAATATAATAATTACCAATAGCCTATGATATTATAACAGAAAAATCCAACAATAATTTATAATACAATAATCACCAATAATTATAATATAACATATAATAACCAACAATAGTTTATAATTAAAAAACCATTAATAATCATTAATAAAATAGCCATCAATAACCACCAATAACATAACCACCAACAGCTTACAACGAAATAACCATTAATAGCCATTCATAAAATAGCCACCAATAGTTTCTAATAACCATTAATATAAGAGCCACGAATAACCACTAATATAATAACATTAATAATCACCAATATCCATAATAAAATATTCACCAATAAACATTAATAAGATAGCCACTAATACAATAATCATTAATAACCACCAATATCCAATAACAAAATATCCACCAACAACCATTAATATAATAACCACCAATGGCCACTAATATAATACCCATCGATAACCATTAATATAATAACATTAATAACCATCAATATTCATAATAGAATTACCACTCATATAATAGCCATTAATATGCACCAATATCTACCAATATAATATCCATCAATAACCATTAATATAATAACCACTAATAGCCATTAATGTAATAGCCACCAATAGTCATTAATAAAATAACCACCAATAGCCGTTAATAGAATAACCACCAATAAAATAACCACCAAGTGTAATTTCGACCTATTTTTGTTGATTTGGGGGGAGGGGGGGATGGGTCACAAAAATTTCAACATGAAAAAATTGAAAAAAAAACATTACTTGACATTTATATCAAAAATCTCAAAAAAATCCCCAAAAAACCCTTCGAAAAGGTGGTAGTTCATTTGCAAATGTTACATCCGTGCAAAATTTTGCACAAAAAAACTTACAAGATTTAGAAACAATGTTTTTTTTTCTTTCAATTCTTTGTTGTAAGGATGTCAGCGGCAAACATCCCAAAAGTGATTTATGAGTAAATGGCAACCTCTTAATAGAATGTGTCAGGAAAAAAATTAAATTATTAAAATGTAGTTATTTATAGGAGCAAGTTGCATAAAAGTTTAGATATTATGAAAATGGCAACAAGTTTCTTGTGATAGAATATTTTATTTAAAAAAATTATTGGCAATGACAAAAAAATTGGCACCCAACAAATAAAATATGAATCTTGAGAACTCCCATCACTAACGGGTACGTAGAAATTACCCATGGCTAAATTAGATAGAAACTTGTTAATGAAGGAACTAGGCAATGAGATTATGTGTACAGAAAGAAAAAAATTATATTAACATTAAGTTAAAGTTAGCAATTTAATAAATGGTACTTAGTGCATGAGATTTTTGTGACACAAGAATAATAAACAAAACAAGAGTTGAATGAACAAGAACAAGTTGAAAATGAATTAAAAACCCTAGAATTCACTCTCATAGGCTTTGGCTAGCTAATGCAACACCTTCAGCTTGTTTTTGGATCAACATTGTGACAAGGAGCTAATGAAAACCATGAAAAGAAATCACCTATTGACAAGTTCAACAATTTTAATTGCCACAACATTTGCTTACACACCTCTAGATGAGCCACATCAAAAGCCCTTATATATTATGAAACTATTATAAAAATCATGAGGTTTATACATTTAAAACATTTGTTGATTGTTATAGATAACCATTTAAAAAAAGAAAAGGGTCAACTCTTCCTCCCTATAAGAAAAAAACATTCGGGAAGAAATAAAAATTTCTCCCGAAAAAAAAAATGGAGGGAAAAAATACTGATAATTATTTTTTAAGTAATTTTTTTTAAGAGTCAAAGTTTTTTCAAACATAAACTTGGCACTTTTTTTCCACTTGTAAGACTAGAGAGTCTACATATGGCAAAAGTAGTTTTTATTTCCCTATTTTTTTAACAATTATTTTCAAAACATTCTTAGAAAAAATCCATAAGTTGAGAAGGTGGCAACCAAGGTTTTTTTTCCAAAATCCTTTGGTCACTATATTAGCTAGGATCCCAGGGAGTAATTCACACTAGATGGCAATTGTCTTTGATGGACATTAGGTTATTTTTAGAATCTTGCCTAATTATAGAAAACTTATAGTAATGCACTATTTAAATTTGGTGAATTTTTTGAAAAGTTTCTAATAAATCCTTTGTTGAAATCACATGCCCATTTTTTTGGTCGCCACTTGGCAGAATTCCACCAAAAAAAAATCACTAACTGTGACCTTCTTGCGATCGTGTGAAATAATTTTGTACCAAACAAACCAAAAAAAAAATGTTGAGCACAAGTATAATGTTTTTTTCTCGGCAAAATATTATTGGAGTGTTTTAATTTTGAAATTCAAATTTGAAAAAATATTTTTATTGGATAACAATGTTTTTAATTTCAAATTTATGAGGTAGCATTCAATGTGAACATCAAAAAGGGATTTAACAATAAATAATGACTTCTTGTAAAAATAATAATAATAATAAAATTGCTATAAAATTGGTTATCTATAACAATCAACAATAAAAATGGCAAGTCATTAAACACCCTAATCGAACTATATTCAATGCCTTTCTTGGGCAAAACAACCTTGTGCAAACCATGTGATTCTACGATAGGGTTCAATTGGATTGTTACAAGGGACAAATAAATTTAAAAACAAATAAAAATTTCAATTCATATGGACTTATGAAAATATGGTCAAATTTTAACCATTCAAAAGTCCTTAACTATCAAACAATTAAGCTTTTCAAATAAAATATTTTTCATACGAGTTTATCATCTTGTATTACATTATATATTGAGTCCTAATAACAAATTTAGAATGTGAATCAATATTTTTTTTCCATTTTGTGATGTTCTAGTCAAATGATTAGTCCATTTTTTTGACTTCAAAAGTCCATTACTATTAACAAGTGAAATTTTTATCAATAAATAACCACATAATGTTCTTCATAATGAAATTGATCGTTTGGATCCAAATCCTAATCATTATATTTAAAGATATATTAATGATTACATGCATTTGATTAAAAGGTACCCAGGGAAAAAACACATTTCATCACAAAAATGAGCCACCATAGCTTGCATCTACCCCAAGGCAACAACCATATGCATGCAACCACATAACATTAACAATCTTGGTGTATTTTGGTGTTTCTGGCTCCTGGGTTGTGATGGGATTCTTGAAAGCATGCCACAGTGTCAAAGAATTCTTAGTGTGAAATAACCAAAAACAATTCGAATGGAAAAATCATCAAGGGGTGCTCGGATGGGTAGCCCACACGAAACAAGGAAATTTTTTAATGATGGTGTCGATGTAGGATTAACTCCAAACATGGGAGGTGGTTGTCAAGGTGAGCATAATATGCAAGGTTATGGGGGTCCATCATGCAATCCTTAATAGAGACATGCTAATATGGGTCCACTATCTTCTAGGCATTGTGGGCCATCAACTCATTGCATTGCATGGCAAGGAGGTTACCACAATTGGGGTGAAGGGCCAAGTTGTAGGAATGAAGACCTTTGCAACTGTTGTGCACTAGGAAATTGGGGTAGCCTTTAGATACAACACCATATGTGCTAGTGGGCATGGCATAGATGAACATGTAGCCCATCAAGCACAAGATGTAGATGACTCCCCACCTACATCAAACCCTACCTTCAAAGAGGCTAATGTGGAATCTCAACGGAAGATAAAATCAAACCCTTAAATCACAACAATGAGGTTCTAAAAGGACTCAAGAGAATGAGGCTGAAAAATGCCAAGAGAAGGGGTTACAACCATATAAGGTGGAGGTGACAAAAAACAGTAAAATAGATGGTGCTTGTGATGGGAAAAATGCATGGGACAATGCAATACAAGGGCTAGCACCATGTTTACTAAATTTAGCGGTGGATAAGGTGAGTGAGCATAACCAAGTGGACATGGAAAAACTTCAAAGAAAGATGGATGAAATGTTTGAATATGCCAACCATGAGTTGAAAGCATGAGGGTTCAAGGATTGTGTGAGGTGTTTCATGAAAGGGGAGTGTTGTTGTTTAAAAAAAAGGTACTCAAAAGGAGGGCAACGAGATTGTCCTATGGGAGTAGAACAAACTAAATGGATAAACTTGTTTGGTACTGGCAGGGATGGGAGGCACAAAAAAAGTCTAAATTCATGGCAGATGCAAGAGGTGGAGTCATGACCATTAGCACCTATGGACATGGTGGGAAAGTAAGGACAATGATGTGTTTTTCAATGTTTAATGCATGGCTTACTGAAATGTGTCAAAGATTTTATGTTGGCTACAACATTGTCCATGCAAGTTGGGAGCCTAACTAACATGAAATTGACATGTGATAGAGAAATGCACACACCAACGAAGCCCGTCATTGTCAAAAATGGCTGCAATAGGAACAAATTATGTTGGTAAACCTACGAATGCACTTGTCATTGCTAACCATGGGTCAATGTTCTACAATTGGCTTCTAGGGATTGAGAAATGTTGTTAAATATCAAAAGTCTATGTTGGGGATTAGTTGGTCATGTGGCAAGGGGCACAATTTGGTGGTCTATCCTCTCATATCACTGCCATATAAAGGAAGTTCCTAGAGGTGAATGGGGAGGTTGCAAAGGTGCTAGAAGCTTGTAATGAAAATGCACAAGGCATTGATAAGCTAAATGAGACCATGAATAGCTTCATGAAGAAGTTGCTAGGATAGCTTGAAGAAGGGCTGAAAATAATAAAATTGCCAATTGTTGCACCCATTCAAGAAAAAATGGGTGGATCAATTACTAATGGCAATCCGTGCCCAATTGATGGTCTATTAGTGGGCAATGACACCCTTAAGGCCATATTGCAATAGTTTGAATAGACCACATTGAATCCCCAACTAGATGGTCATGCCCATGGGATGTGTGACAAAAAAATTGTGGCAAGACATGTTGATGAGAGACCTCAAGGTTCTTTTGTCAACTATGTGTTTAGTGGCAAAGGAAGGACATGTGGGAGGTATTTTAGGAGTGGATAAGCAAGTTGTAAAAAGTCGCTCCATAACTACCACAACAAACAATCGTGATGATTAAGCCCCCCATTTCAAGGTATGCACTCTATGATTATTTCATGGGGTGAACGAACGTGTTACAATTGCAAGTGTTTTTGGCCGTACCACAGCATGACTGCATGCATCAAGGTAACAAAAAACTTATCATCTAATTAGTTGAAACCCTAGTTAAAACATTATAACCTATAATTGAAGGGGTTCTAGGCATGTTCTGGGATGTTGGGGCGTGGTGGTTGGCAAAAAGGTAGGAAGAGGACAACAACCACAACTTTGTCAAGTGTAACCATCGGGCAATGGTATGTTGCTCCAAAGCAGGTGCTTGCAATAGGAGGGATAAAATGGCAACAAGTGAAACCTTAAACCCTTGCCTGAATAGGACATGTTTGTGTTTACATCTAGGCAATTTCCTTAATGCTTGACTTTGGAGGTTAATAAAATTTCATGGATGTTTTTGTTGTGTTATGTAGTTTAAAATAGGGGATTCATTCTCCTATTCAACCTTGACCATGAAACAAAAAATGTTGGGAAAGGTTCAATTTTAGGCATAGGAGGAGATGGATGTGTCCACCATGGGAAACTTGTTCCTCAATCATGGTTTTGAGTCCAGCTTGGAAAGATATTGGAAGGAAAGGGTGACACTCCTTTACAAGTGCTTGATTTGAATGATGATGCCCCACAATTATAACTCAAAGATGTGATGGGTAGTAATCTTGTTTGGGAAGGCCAATTCATGTAGAAGTGCCACTAAGTGATGAATTATAGTGCGAAGTTGCAAAGGATAACATGTAGCCGGTTATTGGTTTACTTTGGTGGTATTTGCTCAGGATGATGGCAAATTTGTGTGATAAGGTAACGACCCAATGTGTGTAATTTTGTTGACATTCTTGAACTTTCATTTGTGATAGACATTCATTGCATAGTTAAGGGACTAGAAAACATGGAATTTATTATACCAATTAGTAACATTTGATGACATGAATGTTGTAAATTTGAGCATTTGTAATGTGCAACCTAGCTGGGTTGGGTCATATGCAAAATAATGTAGCATGTGTCCAAGTTACCAAAGTATTAGAGGTAACATCATTGTGCTAACACGGTGTGAACAACAAAAGGCATTGGATTAGTGTTGTGTTCCTTTTATATTATAGAGAGAACACATGCCACCTCCATCTTGAGACGGGCTGTTACTACAGGGGAGTTTCCATTGACTAAAAAATTAGTTTTCAGAAATGTTGAAATTTTTTCAAAACCTATTTTTTTTCAAAGAGTGAAAGTTTGTGAAGGGGAAAATTAAAGAATTTCCTAGAATAAATTTGAAATATTTTATTTCTCAACCTGTAATTTTAAAAAATAAATAAAATTATTCAACGCTGAAATTATTCAACAATTGAAACAAGGTTTGAGTTTGACATGCTAAAAGGGTCATGTTATGGCATGGATGAAAAAAACGTGGGCTGTTAAAATGATTGTTTTTTCATTAGTCATTTTTAGTGATCGACCTTGGTTGAAGCATTTAAACATTTTCACACCTTATGGTGCATTGCTTTTCAGGGTTAAGAGTGAGGAGGGGAAAAAAATTACTTCAAATCCTTGAACAAAAAAAAAAGAAAAGAAAAAGAGATGGGCTTCCTACCACTGGAGATGCTCTTTACACGCAAGCCTAATGAATCAACACCCTCTATATATTAGTACACTAAATTATTATCACCCTATTCTGTATACAAACTATTTTGTATAAGTACTTATCCATCTCATTTCCATTCCACAAATGTGGATTTATAATGCCTATACTCCTATTTTGCACCAAAGGAGCGGAGTTTTTTAGTTTTATAAAATTCGAGTTTTATGAGGAAGCATCAATTGATGAGAATCTCTAGGAAGAATTAGCATTTATTGACAAATGTGTTTAGAGAAATGTCCAAACTGTAGAACAGCAATGAAGCACCTGCCCTGAAATCAAAAGCTGAAGAAATTTTCTTGCAAATTCGTCACCAAAAAAACCATGCAAAGGAGTACTTACTTGTGTAGATCGAACAAAAGAAATCTGTTTCAAAAGCAAAATTGTTTTTTCTTGCTTGCATGTAATATGGACATGGTCAATAATCAACCAACCCATTTTCAAAGCATGTGCAATTTGTTCATCATCACGAGCATTCATGTCATACATACATATTCAAAATGAAACACTGCAAGAATTGATGACAAATTTCATTCTGGAGAATCAAATAGTGGGATTCATCTGATTCATCATGAGCATGAAAAACAAATGAATCCATGAAAACTGAGTACCTACACTTTGAGAATGAAAGCATACATACAATGGTACAGATTCTGGATGAACATATAATTGAAAATTCTTCTTTTCTACATGAAGAGGATATTATACAATGGCAGAATTTTGAAAAAGTAGATGATTTCTACATGATGAGAATTTCTATTCCAGATCAGCTGCTCCATCATTCTAAGCAATTAAATACCCAGTGGTGCATCATTATCGGCATCATCATCATCATCATCATCACATAGCATCATCACTCTGCCCCTCATAGCAAGTTCAAACCAGCAACAATCAAAATAGGAAACAATCAAAATAGGAAATGTTCCGTGAAGTTCAGAAAACAAGAACTCATTAGTTCACAATAACACCAGCTGAACTTATGTGGTACCTAATGGAAACTATATCACTGCATATAATCTCTCCCTTACAGGGCAGAGAGCCAATAATAAACGGGGAGGCTTTTTTCTGCTGAGGGTGTTCTGTGTTTCAGTGCAATCCCTCTGAGAAAAACAGCCTCCAAAAAACCCATCTTCCAAAATAAAGTGAAAAGAGCGTATAATAATTTCACAGCTCTTGTTGTATATGTAAACTAGAGGCCCAAGAGAACATGATTTTGCAACCAGTAGGAGAAGTGCAGTAAGCAGATTGAGCTTTTGCAAACAGACTGCAATCTTTAGAAAAGATGGAGTCTGCGCAGTCTGCACCACCACACCAAAAGAAGAAGAATTTTACTAATGTGCTAAAGAAAAAACCCCTTATGAGAACCACTGCAGGATAATACAATAATACCTAAATAGTCTAGCTTCCAGAACTATGAACACAACCCAATAATGAATACAATTTCTCCAGAAATTCCCACATGCAGACAACAATCTCAAAAGAAATTTGCTCCATTCATCTTTCCCCCCCATCAGACACTAATCTCTCCTTACTCAAAGGCAGCACCTTCAAAGCTAGTTCTTAGACATGCTACCATCCATCATAATAGTCTGCTAGTAGCTGTGAAGTGATCAGCACCACACTCTTCTACACAGGAGGAGCAAAGGCAGCAAAATTGAAAGAGAGAAAATGTTGGGCCAAGAGATCACATATCTGACTGGTTTGATTATGCAAACCACATCATCGGCTGCATATCTGTGAGATTGCAGAGAAAACAATCCACTACCACCTGGTTTTGCATTAGTGCCAGCAAGACCAAACTGAACACAAGACAGGAATAAGTGCAATCATAATAAATGACACTCACTCAGATAGTATTAGAGCATCACAGTGACTAGCTGCCAGTACTCCCCACTGACTTAACCAGTGGTGTGAAGATAAGCAGAGAATAATCTGCTCAAAATTTTGGGCATAACATTAAACAAACAACTGAGTCCTGAGGTTTTATGATGAATCTCTGGAAGCAATAGGAAGACTCAGAAATGATGCTGGGCATAGAGACATACCTTTAAAGAAAATGCCAATAGTATCCTTACCCAAGCTGCAACCAGCTTGTGAGAGTAACACTTGATTTGATTTTAGCTTGCCCATATATGAGCAAGCATTTAAGCCAAAAGTATAGAGAGGCCTACATAGAAGACTAGTGGTTGTGGGCCTCCTGGAACCCGAACATTTCCTTCAAGCAAACCACCAGGGAATACTTGGGATGCATATATAATCAGAAACAATGGTTCTGTTTTCTCTCAAATTTGATCTCGAAATCACTGAAACTTGCTCTGAAATTTAAGCAGCCTGCCTATTCTTTGAATGGTGTCTAGGACCCTGAGAAGGGAGATTCTCAAAAAATAGATAGCTAGGCTCAGGGGACATTTGACTTCTCAGTCTACAGACAATCAGGCTTGCTTTGGCTTCCTAGAGTGTCTCTCTTGTTTTACCTTCCTAGAGTGTCTCTCTTGTTCCGACATTCTCCTACCAATGTACTTGAGTATCTCATCAATCAAAATCACGGGAAGGGACACTACCAAGACTAGCAGCCACTCATTCAAGCTGAGGGGCACAATGCCAAATATGTTGGCCAAGAAGGGTATGTAGAGAACTAGGAAATGGAGGGCAAATGATGTAGACACAGCCAAGACCAGCCACGGGTTCACCCATGGTGGCATTGTTAGCAAGCTCCCATCTTCTGAAAGTGCATTTAATGAGTTGAACATTTCGATGGCCACCAACACTGACAAGGACAGGGTAGTTGCTTTCACTTTCCCTGTTGTAAAATAGTCACATGGATTGTTGTCAAATCTCAGTGTCTCAGAGCCTGCTGTAAATGGTGAAACCTTGAAGTCCTTCCATGTGGAACACTCACCCCAATTTGTCAACTGTGAGAAACTCACTTGTGTGTGTCCATCTGCTGACAAGTCAATGCCCAGAAAGGAAGAGTGTGTGTACCAAACTGCAAATGCTCCAACTGTTGCAATTCCAACATATGATCCAATCACCTGCCCAAGCAGCATGACTCTTCTTCAGTCAGGATGACCAACTACATGCCTGCAATGATGCAGCTAGTTTAGCCTATCAAGCAGGGGCAATGCTGAATTCCACATAATTTCCCACATTCACTTTTTCACCCATCTCACCAAGAGCAAGAAGTCAAAGGAAGAAGAGGGAAAAAAGGATGAAAATGATGAACCTGGCAACTATATTCCTTTCCACAGGCAGATCAGGGTGTCAATGGGGTGGAAATTAAGGAAGTATAAATACATAATGAGATTGCAGGGAAAACTCCACAACAACACTAGAAAGGTAACCATTGTTTCATCAGTCCTGGTCAATATATATGTGTATATCTATATATGATAAGATTGAGTGCAGTCATAACCTTGAAGTGTCACTCACAAAGTATTGGACTGTCACAACCATTATGAAGACAGTAAAGAAAGAGTGGTAGACACATGCAGATGGCTGAGCTGAAAGACCCAGCACCACTTCACAATATAGCCTAAATGGAAACATCAAGCATAAGGGACCATATTCATAAGACTGTGTCTGAAGCCTTAGGGTGCCCTAGAGCTCCAACCTCCAGTTTAGCCTTATGTTATAGCCATAGCATGGTGGCCACAGCCAAAAAACAAATCAGAGAGAGAATGCTATCAGATGCAGGCAAAATCACTACTTGTGAACACCTTTCACACCGCTCCTCTCTGACAAGCATGGTGCTAGAGAAGTGCATAATGAAAGTTTGTTGAGTTAGTGCAAATATAGCCCTGTTAAGAGAATGCTAACGAAGTGAGCAAAGAAAGAGACTACCACAGGCACCAACACACAAACAATCTTACTGGCATATTATCATACATACAGCCATTCCCAAGCTTTTCAGAGGGTGAACAACTTTACCATGTAGCGGAAAAACACCCATGTATTGATCAGAACATCATTGCTTTTTCGTGGGGGATTCTTCATGATATCCACATCAGGAGGATTGAAGCCAAGTGCAGTGGCAGGAGGACCATCAGTCACCAGATTCACCCAGAGAAGTTGCACAGGGATCAGGCCTTCTGGCATGCCAAGTGCTGCTGTAAAGAATATTGAAGCCACCTCCCCTATGTTTGATGAGATCATGTACCTGTGAGTTTGGTGGTTCAATGTTAGAAATTGCAACATGGAGATAAAAACTTCTCAACAACTAGCTGCATCTATTGCACACCTTTGATGGAAAAACCTACCGGATGAAGGCCTTCATATTGTTGTAAATGGAGCGGCCTTCAGCAACAGCAGATACAATTGTGCTAAAGTTGTCATCTGCCAGGACCATGTCTGCTGCTTCCTTGGCAACCTGTGCAGTAGGACACTTGTCAAAATATCCAGCTCATTGGAGAATGATTTTATAGGACCCACATTAATGAAAGTATCTATGAGATTGCAGAGAGAGCTCCACAACAACACTTTGAATGTAACACAACAATGAGTGTGGTTATAACCTTATGAGAGTCACTCACAACATGCAAGACTACCATCTTCATCATGAACAGCAGTGATAAGCTACCAAACTCCCCAATGACTTCATCAGCTCCTGACAGGGGCGAGGATAAGTATATAATTATCTGCCTAAAAATACTGGCAAACCATTATACAAACATCTCCATCCTAAGTTTCTGTTGAACTTCTGGAAGTGCAATGGCATGGCATTGGCTAGCCTGAGATAAGCTAATGAAAAAAATTGATAGTATCCTCATTAAAGCTGCAACAAGCTTGTGAGGGTACACTCAATTCATTTCCCCTATACAAGCAAGCATCTAAGTCTATGCCATAGAGAGGTCAAAGAAGAGGGTGGTGGGTGGGGCCTCATGCACCCTGAACATATCCTTAAAGCAAACTTATGAGGCTAATAAAAGATGGTAACTGCAAGTTCTTTGCATCTCCATCAATAAATATTCCACATCCAGACTTCCATCAAAGTCACCCTGGCAGTGACTTTAAGCAAATGCCAAAAACTTGAGCACATTGCACCACTAATATATTGTCATCTTACCTCAGTACCAGAAATGCCCATGGCTATACCAATGTCAGCTAGCTTCAGAGCCGGGGCATCATTCACACCATCTCCAGTCATTGCAACAACCTCCCCTGCATCTTTAAGAATGCGAACTATGTCTTGTTTGTGCCTTGGTTCTGCACGTGAAAACACACAGCCACCGGGGCCTGACAGAATTCTACGGCGGTCCACAGCAGGGAGTGCAAGAAAATCACGGCCTGTGAAACTCTTATCTCTCAGATCTTCAGTTTCAGAAAATACACCAATCTCTCGGCAGATAGCTTCAGCGGTGTTTTTATTGTCTCCAGTGATGACCATCACACGAATTCCAGCCTCCCTACAATCATTAATTGCTCCATGTACTTCCTCACGAGGAGGATCCTGCACATTGCCACTTAATTACTTAGATAAAAAACACCAAATACAAAGGAGCCCAAAAACTTGCAAAAATCCTGCTGAGAAAGGGGACTTACTCTCAATCCAACCATCCCAACAAAAATCAGGTTGGTTTCAACCCGATTATAGTTGGCAGGTTCCAGCAAAACTTTGTGTGCAGGATGAGTATCACCATCATAGTCAGAAAGGTCTTCCAACTCATCCTTGTAAGCTAAGCCCAAGCAACGCAAAGACTTTGAACTCAAAACATTAAGTTTTGACAGCAGTGCCTCACGGGCAGAATCAGTCATCTCCACCACAGTGCCATCCAGTAATTGCAAGTGTGAGCTTCGTTCTAGCATATTCTCCACAGCCCCCTGATTGCATCCATCAACTTTCCCTTCTTCAATGCCTGAACTAAGCTGCAACCTGATAAGTAAAATAAAGAGACATCAACCATTCCACTGACATTTCAAGCTAATATACAGGAAAACAAGTGCTCCGTTGAGCTGATTACCTTCACAAGTAGCCTGGTCTTTCCATTTTCAGTACGGACAAGACAACTCATGGACTTACGGCTGCGATCAAACTCAAGGATGCCAACCCGGGGTTCTTTCCTACTCCACCATTCACAACAACCTGCAAGAAAACTTTGGTGTCAACCCATCAGCTGCTCCATAAAGTCCAGCTTCACAGAACCTAGTATGTAACCCTATAGACAGCAGACATGGTTTCTCTGAGCCTCCCTGTGAATTAGCTTATGTCAAAAACTGCCTTGAAGTGAATCACAGAGGATATCTTAAAAAGGATTTTACTCCAAACAGAGAATACTGATTGTCACGATTCAATGGTGTGGATTGATGTCTTACAACCACTCTCAAGCTATTTATGCAAGACTTCTAACAAGCCCAGACTGCATGTTGGGACACTTGACACTTTGCTTTTAGGATTGGTCTAAAACCTTGTCCTCTACATCACAACTAAAAAATGGAAGTATTATTCTAAGAGAAACAATATCTTTCATAAGAATAGAGAAATCTCCATTCTCACAATGAAGAAGAAAACAGCAAGGTTATTCTAAGAGAAACAACCAAGTTGACAAGGAAGCAAATCCTTTGATACTGTTGTCAAAAGAGATGGCAGCTCAAGGTTTCAGTGAAAAAGGAAGAAAACCTGTAGCCCAGAAGAAGTCTAACAGTATACACATTCATTGCAGAAACCTGAAGTTTCACTTCACATGCACATACACACCATGCAGTCAAGACCACTAATAGAAACTATTTGCACTCATGCCAAATCCTTGGTTCCACACAAAATGGAAGTGCAGCAAGAGTCCACAAGAGTTTGATGGCATATTCAACATGTATACGCATCCTCATATCTCCAGGCACAAACCCCAGCAGCATTCATTGTAATTGGCACAACCCTAAACAGACCGTTGCACAAAGAGGACCACCCACTTACCCAAATCAACAACTGCCTCATCTGCTGAATGACCCATTAAAGTCCTCTGTGAAAGTATTACTCGTTGTGCCGATTCGTCTGGCACCCCCATCTTCTCAACCAAGACCTTCAAATTCACAAGTACAGAAACAAGAACACAGGACAATCCATATATATTACTCAAACCTGAAGGGTGAACCCATAATACACTTATGATTAGGTCACTCCTGCAAGATTTAAAAAGAGTCCAACAGCTTGCTGACAATGCTACTCGAAAAATTATCTAAAAAGTACATATAGGCTGCAGCAAAAACTGTGTGCATAACAAAGACTAAGTAAGAAATTGAAGATAGAAAAAGAAACCTTGAGAGCTGCTTCAGTTGGCAAACCAGTGGCACGGAATTGATGGCCTTTGTATGAGACTCCAGCATCATTACATAGTGCAGCAATTTCCCCAAAGCTCTGAAGATTCTTGTCCAACACTCCTGGCTGTAGGTCTCGAATCAACCCATCAAGTGGACCATATGTGGTGCCTTCAACATGAAAATCCCGCATGATGCCTGCTGCATCACCATTGAGAACAAGCTCTGCAACTGCCATCTGATTGGTAGTCAAAGTACCTGTTTTATCAGAGCAAATCACAGTGGTGCACCCCAAGGTCTCAACACTGGGTAGTTTGCGGACAATGGCATTCTTGGCTGCCATCTTCCGTGTCCCCAAAGCCAAACATGTTGTAATTACTGCAGGCAATCCCTCTGGAATTGCTGCAACTGCCAAAGCAACAGCAATCTTGAAATAATAGGTGCATTTCTCAAATGAGAATCGAAAATTTGTTGGCCAATTGTTCGGAGTCCTATCCCAAGAGAAGAAGTATTTGTAGTTGATGATCCAGACAAGGAGGCAGATAACACCAATGACAGTTGTTAGTCGCTGACCAAATTCATCAAGTTTCTTCTTCAGTGGTGTGTCTGCCTCTTCTAGGGATGCTTCTCGGATTTGGGACTGAACTTTACCAATCTCTGTTGCCATGCCAGTGCTAACCACAATTGAGATAAATGAACCATTAACAACAGTTGCACCAGCAAATACCATGCACTCCTTTCCTTGCAGCTCAATATCCTCTTTTACAGCATGATTTGATTTCAACACTGGCATGCTCTCCCCTGTGAGTGAGCTTTGCTCAACTTTGACAGTGGAGGTTTTCAGTGAAATGATACGCATATCAGCAGGAACTTTGTCACCAACCCCAAGTTCCACAATATCACCAGGGACGAGTTCTCGGGCAGGCAGACTAGAGATCAACTTGCCATCTCGAATCACTATTGCATGCTCTGATTGCATCTCCTTGAGAGCCTCCAATGCTTGCTCAGCGTTGCTTTCTTGCCAAACACCAACAATTGCATTGAGTACCAGAATGAGGACAATCACAACAGGCTCCACATATGCAGTCAAATCAAACTCACCACTCGCATGGCCGTCTATGTATGCAAGAACAAGGGATACGAATGCTGCTACAAGGAGGATCTTCACCAACAAATCATCAAACTGCTCCAGCACAAGCTTCCACATTGGCTTCCCAGGCTCCTTCTCCAACTCATTCCAGCCATACTGCTTCCTTTGCTTCTCAACGCTACTGCTACTCAAGCCTTCTCTGGCATCCACACCAAAGTGTTCAAGGCACTGTTCAACAGAACTGGCCCAGGCTGAAAACCATTCTCCGCTTACCTCTCTACCAGTCATTGTGTCACCACCACCCATGAGACCCCCCAAAAAGATTTCCTTTAATCCTCTGGATAAACCTCACGGGGATTTGTTTCTCTGTCCCTGTCAAATTGAGCTATGGACAACCTGCACGTTGAGAACCTGATAAGCAGATTTCTGCCACACTAGTGTTCTCCTCGCCTGTGACAAGTTGCAAACCCTAGAATTTGTAGCTCTCCTGCTCCTCACCTGTCACAAGTTGCAACCCTAGAATTTGTAGCTCTCCTGCTCCTCACCTGTCACAAGTTGCAACCCTAGA
>Ga0116231_10007543_pt1 | contig 19823 bp, 10 predicted proteins | sample S1TSphgellanicum_2_FD_89695 | JGI IMG/M metagenome (GOLD analysis project Ga0116231, IMG submission 89695) | Host-associated microbial communities from peat moss isolated from Minnesota, USA - S1T2_Fd - Sphagnum magellanicum MG | ecosystem: Host-associated > Plants > Peat moss > Unclassified...
ATTTTGTCTTTTGCAACTTGTCTTATGCAACTAAAAAATCTCACATGCAACTATTTTGGAGTTGCATGCGACATTTTTTAGTTGCATAAGACAAGTTGCAAAAGACAAAATTTCTAGTAGTGATATTTTATAACAATCACAAATGGACATTAGATTTACATTTGTTATTACATTTTTGAGTCATTTGAATGTGGGGGGCATATATTAAGGTTTGCAATAATATTGAGAAAGAAATTTGAGGAATTTTTTCGAAGCGTTTTAATAGTTGTTTTCATTGTGATTGAAAGCATTGGTCATTTATCTGTTAAGGCTTGTTTCCATGTATAACATTTGGGATTTCATGTGAAGGGACAACCTTGATGAGCTTGGAGCCATTGACATGGTTGTCATAGGCATTTATGGTTGATTTACAAAGCCATCCATTTTGATAATGTTTGTTGGATTGGAAACTAATGGCATTCAACCCCTAATTTGTTATCCAAAGTTTTATTGGTAGTTGATGCAACTTGTGTAGGAATATAACACTATAAGACCTACAACTTATTGATAAAAATGTGGGAATTTTAAACTTTGGGGAACAATAAATTTTGACAAATTATTTTTCTATCTTTGTGATGCATGTTGTTGATGAAACACTAATAGAAAAATTGAGTGAAGTTGACTATCGCAACCTTAACCTGGGCTTGTGACTAAGGCAAGGGCTTGCAAGTTGCGGGCTAAAAATGAAGCTTAGGAGTCACATTTCGTGCTCTCAGGAGTTTAGGAAAGTATGATGGAATGAACCCCCACACTCCCAAGTGAGTTCCCCACTTGGGGAGTTGGAGTCCTAATGGACTCCCAAATTTTTAGAGGGCGATTATAGGGGCCAAAACTCATTGCATTGAGGAGTTCTTTATATCATTGAAAAGCTCTTAGAACGTAGATGTCTAAAATGAGTTTGCATGACCCATTTGGGCACTTAAAACATAAGTTATGATCAAAAGAAGAGTCGAAAGTCAAATTGTCAATTTGACTTTCGACCATTAAAAGTCGGGAATCGCCCTGATTTTCGTGAGTGCAGACAGCATGCCACATATCATTGGAGAAATTTTGACAAGGGCTATAACTTTAATTTAGACCTCACTTCAATCGAAGGTCTGCACACAAAGTCATGGGCCTCCAAAGTTGTGAGATTCCCAAATTAGGGAATTTCGGGACTCCAACTTGGGAGTTCCAGGACAAAATGACATTTGGGTGCTGGTCTTGCGGCCAAACACAGAGAATACTATAAAGGGGAAGGTGGTGGCTTCCCCCAAGTCCAGGCTGTGGTGAATCCTGTGAGTCCATGTTCACCCGTGGTTTATCCGTGCACCAAAAGTGTCCAGCTATGCACTAACCAACTTGTTGTTTGTTTTGTGTAGGTCCATGTGAGTAATTGACTTGCTTGTCACTTTTCCTAGTCCTTATCCTGGAGCTCCACCATGCCCTTTTACCTTCGAAGTGCTATGAGACATGGATCGTATTTTAACTCCTCAATTTTTCATTGTGTCCACCTTGGATTCACATTTGAGTCTATTAAGGAGCTTGGGAGTGCATCATTCACAATTGAAAAATAAGACTTTTGTATCGCTTCTAAAACAAGGACTTATTCATTTAAATTTTTTTTTGGTTTTTAAGAAATATGACATTTAAGTTTGTTGGGGTGTTGCAAGTTGTTGAAAATTGTTGTTGTTGTTTTATAAGTCATTGGGAAGTTACATGTGATTACTAGAGCTTGTTGTTTTGAGAATGTGCGCAACAAGTGTTATTTTCTATTTTTGACAAATCAAGATTTTGGTTATTATTACTATGCTTGCAAGTCTAGTGTGGTGATTAAGAGGGGAAAAAATAAACTATAAGATAAAATAATAATCATGAGAAAATATGATTATGTATAAAATAGTCCATGGATTGAATCTATTTTGGGTTGTCACTTGAACACTAAATAGAATCGAATTCAAAATGAAATAAGGTTTGTACTAGTGTTGGGCATGCATCAAAAAATGGTTGAAATTACATAGGGTTTTAAGTTGATTTGGGTCATACCTTGTTTGAAATTTGTTCATTGATTTTCACTAAACTAAGAACTAACCCCTTGAAAGGTTGTCCTTTTGACAATAAAATAAAATTGATACCCTATCATGTTATCAAAAATCAAAAGGGTCAAGGTTTTAAGTCTGCCTAATGGCTTTGTACATTCGATAATCACCTAGATGTTAGGTAAAATTTAAATCTAAATTTTAGGGTTTAAGAGGTGTTGTTGGACAATGGCTACCTTTCAAATTATAAATAAGTTTTTTCCTCCACTTTATTAGTGTTAATATTCATAGAAAATAATAATATTTCAAATCAAATGCAAAAAAAATGTTTGAAATTATTCATTTGATGCAAGTTTATTAAGATTAATGAATAATAATTCTAAATGCATAACACACAAAATTGTTGCAACATTCATTGAAATTCAACATTCAAATTTAGCTTTAAATGCATCACACTTTAAACAACATTTGAAACACCTTCAATCCAAACAAGAAAATGATATTTTGAATATTGTTATGGATGAATAAATTATAATTTCAAACAATTATTTAGAATCATCTTCTTTAAACAAAATATTATTAGAAATAAATAAAAGGAATGTCAATGAATAGGCATAAAGAAAAGCATTGTTGATGTTTTATTGTCAAAATTACAAAAATGTTTTATTTTTGACATGCCTATTATTAGAAATAAAGGAAAGCAATGTCAATGTTTTATTGTCAAAAATGTTAAAGATGATACATTAAGTTTAAAAGATATGAAAATTATGAGCAACAAAATACAAAATGTTTCAATAAGTGAAAAGTTAGAATTAAAATTAAAAAATGTTGTAGACATGGCTAGACATGTTTACTATTATTGTCAAAAATTATATTTAGCATTTCAAGTTTGACAAGCATGTAAATTACATGTACAAGCTTTTCATACTAATATAAAACAATTTGACTCAAAAAAAAAGGTACAAATATGTAAGGTTTGTTGTAAAAGTTTTGATACAAGTAAATCATTTTATTTGAATTTACAAAATCATATTATAAGTGATAAAATTAATATGAAATTTATTTCAATGTTAAACAAAATAGAATAATGTTAAGTTGTGCCATGCTTTGCTTTTGCACAAATCTTTTAATTGAAAGTTTATGAACAATATGGCATCCATGGTAGTGTCATTAATGTTCAAATGAATTAATTTAATGAAAAATGATTTACTTCAAATTTTTTTAATGATATATTGGTTGTTATATATATAATTTAAGAAAAAATATATAAATCAATATACATGTTAAGTTATGTTCATCATAACATTGTTATAAAAACATAACAATAATTATGTGAAACTTTTTTATATAAGACACAAAGGTTTCAATAAAAGAAATTTGGCAAGTAGTAAATATTGTAAATGAATGTAAAAAAAATTAATTAAAAGAATGTGAAAACGACAAATCTTTTGAAAAAACAAACATGTTTCAGGAAATATTGGATGAAATTTGTAATGATACATTAGTACAAAACATTTTAAATCTGAAACATATTGTTGATGATAACATTAAACCTATAACAATTGTTCTAGGAGAAGGTTTTTTACCTTTAAAAATTTCTGATGATAAATGTTTTCAAGTAAAAAATGATCATGTGTTCGAAAATTATATTCTTTAGAATATTTATCTACATGTAGAACAAAATATTAACCAATTTGTCAATTCTAGTATTCAAAACCTCCAATTAAATTAACCAAAATAATATTTTTTTCGCAAGAAAAAAATTATATGTTAGAATTTCATAAGATTAACATTAGAATTTTGAAAACCTTATTGGAATGCGATTATGAGAAGACAATTTTTGTTTGAAAAATTATTGTTAAATTTACAAATAAATTACAATGATTATATTGAAACACTATAATTATCATTTCAAAAACAACTTTATTATTAAAATGCAAACCAAATGATATATGCAAAAATGCATTTAATATACATGGAGGATCATTATGGGAAGCAAATATAGATGTATAATATATTTTGGACCCATTTGCAGTTGCAACTTATTTCACTTTTTATTTATCAAAAGTTGACAAATCTATAATTTGAGAAATGTAATTTGTATTAGATAAATGTGAACAATAACAAAGTAAAGCTTCATATTTTTTTTAAAAATGAAAAAGCCTTTTCGAATGTTCAACAAATGAGTGTGCTACAAGTAGTACATATATCATTGTCAATTCCATTTTAACATTCAATAAGATCATTCTAGTTTAACACATATGAAAAAGATAGAACTTTCATATAGTTGCCACATAAAATTTCATACCAACATTCATTTATTATAAATTATTAATTGATATATATATATATAACTTGTTCTCAAATTTGAAATCATATATGTTTAGTTGAATTTGCAGCTAATCATGATACACAAATGTGTAAAACACATAATAATTATAAAATCATTCATTGGGTATGGTTCAACCTTCACAAATACCCCAAAAAAATATTATAAATTTTTTAATTTAAAAAATTCAAAAAATGATTAAAAAATGACGTTTCATGGAAAATTGCTTATATAAATGAAATATATATATACAAAGGATGTGAAAAACTATATAATTTCAACATTGTCAATAAGTAAGATGATGAATGGGATGTTTTACAATCAAATGTTAAATAATACACAAAAAAATATGAAATCAATAAATGGCAAAATGTTTTTTGTGATGATTCAAAAATTAATATAAACAATAACATGTAAGCAAATGTAGTATCCACTAATGTAAAAGGAATTGAATGACATGATTTAACATAAGAATATTCAAGTAAATCAAATAGAAATCACAAAGAAATAAACCATTAATGTTTGATATTTGTCAACAAGTAGATGAATTTGTACCATATGAAGTTTTTTCTTCACAAATGAAACAATTTAACATTGAATTAAAAGATATCATTGATGACATGTTGCATAAAAAAAGTAAACATCCCACAAAATCTTTACATATATTTTTAATAGGTGGTGCGAGCACAAGGAAAACTTTCACACTCATGTGTATTATACAAAACATGTTACAACATTACATAAGAAATATTATACTTGCTAACCCTTTGAAACCAAAAATTATGAAATTAACATACACATCAAAAACAACATTCAACATTAACAATACCACAATACATTTTGCACTTGCAATGTTTTTAGATAAAAACTTAAGAAAACTCAAAGCATTAAGCGATGAAAAATGTGATGCATCCATATAAAAAGATGTGAACAAAAATATTAATTATAAATGAAATGTCTTTGGTAGGAAATATAATGTTAACAATTGATTTAGATTACACATTATAAAACAAGTTCAATAATGAGTTTATGAGTGGTTTAAATGTGATTATGATAAGGGATTTTTATCAAGCTCCTCCAATACAAGATTTGTGGATTTCAAACCAAAATAAATGAATTAATATCATTGGAATGATTTTTTGGTGCAAAAATGTAAAATGTTATAAATTACAAGAAGTCATGTCACAAAATGATATCAAAATTGTCAATATTCTAAGCAAAATTTGAACAACATTATAATCTATTAAAGATGTAATTTCATTAACAAATGTTGTTTGAAATCACCATATGTAGACAATACATTGCCACACTTATATTACAAAATTGCTAATACTATTGCACGTAATAAAAATGTACTTGAAAGAACAAGTGAAAGATTTGTTTTTTAAGCATGAAATGTTCATTCTAACATGCACCTTGTGCATTTTAAATTATCAGCAAATCCATATGAAACAGGTGGTTTTCATCATGAACTATCATTGAAAAAGATATGTTAATATAATTATGTATAGGAAATTTTGAAACACTAGATGGTATTTTTTAATGGCATAGATGGAACTTTTCAAAATTACACAAATGCTTTCATGAAATCATTAATCTATATACATTTCCATAGTTTTTAGTTGGTCTTAATGCAAGAATAAAAAGTTCACACATTTATGAAAAATTCCATAGGCTTGACAAAAGAATTGGTCACCAATTCAACAAAAACTTGTTGAATACAAATAGGAAGCGATCCCTATCATATTATCACAATTTAATATGATTCCATATTCAATTAGTTACAACATGTACAACATACATTGTGTACAAGGTTTAATTCTTGATGGTATACTAGTATGATCAATATAATAGTAGTTGATCCAATTGGTGTAACAAAACATAGTTTGACACATATTACTTTATTCAGAATAAGAGTTATATTTACTTTTTCTATTGTCAATGAAAAAATTTCAAGTTGATCCAATTGTTAAATGTGAAATGAATATGTTAAAGACAATTGAATTAATAATTGATTGTTTGAAATTGTATTATACATAATTTCTGGTCTTACAATCATTCAACAATTGTTCTTTAAAATAAAATTATGAAAACATTCTTGTTGATGAAAGTTTATTAGCATTTCACATTCTTTGTCTATTTGAAACGAATATTTTAAGAATTCATGAAAATGAATGAATTTAGAGTGTTTTATCAAACAACTTTCACATTTTATTTTGTTTTAATGAACATGGAACAATGGTGCTTTAAGATAATATTGTACTATTATTTTAAAACTTATAAAAGCCAATTATGATGTTGAATTTATTACAACATTTTAAAACAAAAACAAAAGAAAAGCAAGATATATAATTATGGTTTATGACCACCTAAAATGATAATTTCTTATTTTCATTTCATTTAAAAACATATTAAAAAAAAAGGTGCCTTCAAATTGTCCAACTATCATGATTGAATTAAAGTAGATATGTTAACAAAAACAAATCAATCATTAATATTACAAGATTTCATGAATAAATATAATTTCAAACTTACTATTTAAAAAAATCTCACTAGTGAAAATACACGAATCAATCATATCTAAACAAATGCACCAACACAACAATGTCATTCTACTTCAACTAAAGCTTATGGGATAAATAATAAAGTATTTATTTTGCATTCAAATTACCTCATTATATGCCATGTTTTGTTTCACCATATTATATTCAACATAGTTCACATTCAAACTTGTTATGAACCATTAATATATATATATATATGTTCCCGATGTCATCCTATTCTCATCATGTTCTCATCTTCGTATTGTCCTACTCACCATTCCCATCACCTCCCACCAACCTCCCATGGTCCTCATCCTTCTTCATTGTCCCCAAAATATGCATATATAACATAGTTATCTATTTATATATATACATTTTTTTGTAATTTTGTACCTTTGGAATGCCCTTAATCAAGAAGGGTGCACCAAGCTGATTGTAATGTTTAAATTTACAATGCAATTTTTTTTTACATTTTGAGTATTTTTATCACTAAATATTCGATAAAATTTTAGGGAAATTGGGGATGCACTTTTGATTTCATTCCAAAGTCCTTGATGAGTATGGGTTCATTGAAGTTTAAATTTGCAAACAAATGTGCATGAGTTATTGAATTTTGAATATTTTATGTCATTGAAAATTGAAGAAAATCAAAATTCAAACTTTTTGTGAAATAAAATTTCACGCAAATATACCTATACACTAGGTACGTAAAACTATGTAACAATTTTTTAAAAAAGCCATAAAATGATGTTATTTTTGGGTCATTCTTTCACCCCCTACCCACTATTTCAACCTAAAATGTTGTTATCCACAAAATGAAGGAATTTTATTGAATTAAGGGCAAAACTTGGTACCAAAATATCTAATGCACATGATTCAAAATAATTATGACAACAAAAACCACATATTAATAACAAAGTTGTTTAGCAAATAAAAGAAAGACAAGATGGAAAATCATATTACCACACATTTTAGTGTAATTTGAGTTTCACCTTGTCTTTATTATCCATTTAAATGTAATGTAATTTTTAATTTAATTTTTTTTCTTAATCTCACTCCCTTAATGACAAAATTTAGGATATTAATATTGTGTTTCCTTCACTTTTATAGATATATCTAATAATATGTGTTAAATGATACAAGCCGCATTACCTAGTCATTTTAAAAGAAGAAAAACCAATTTTAATCCATTTAAGCAAATTAAATAAAATATCTACTAGAAAATTGAGATTCATGAAGAATTATGAAATCAAAATTTCAAGAGATCATAGATTTTAATTTATGAGGGAGTTAGAATTTAAAAAGTTGAGTTACATTTAATAATATTTTAAAAATGATTTTTCATATTTGACATTTGTGCCAATATTGGGCAACTTTAATATTTTTGATATCTTCTAATATATATATTATAGTCACTTGTGTGAGGTTTAGGGTTTAGGGTTTAGGGGTACGTCTAAACCCTAAACCCTAAAAAACCCTATAGAGGTATAGGGTCTATATACCATGCCTGTCTATATACATGCATGTATGCCCATTTACCCTAGTTACCCCTATTTAACAATTTCAAGTTTGTGAGAACCGTGATTATGAACCTTAAGAACCGCCCTGACAACCGGCCAGCACGGAGACCGATATTGTCAAACCGAACAAGAAGTATGTGACTTTGTCAGGGAGTCTTTTATTATTATTATTATTATTTACAATTTTTTTTTTTACAACACTAATATATATTATTCTCCGCCGCGCTGCATCTGTATTCCACTCTTTCTCCACCCCCTCGGAGTAAACAGACCATGACGGGACAGATGGATGACCGGACGAATGGATGGATGGATGACGGGACAGATGGATGAAATGATGCTTCACGATGTCCTTTACTATATGTAATTATTATTTTATTTTATTTTACTCATACTTATTGTCGATGACATAGTGGACACCATCAAGCCCTAGGGATAAACCGAACCGAACCGATCCCACCCTCCGTACAAAGAAGAAGAAGAAGAAGGAGCTCTCGCTTTCTTCTTTTATTGTGCATTATTGTTGGATCCCCGACGGAAACTGACAAAGAATTTGCAAGACTTGAGGATCACTCAACCCCCATGGAATCTGAACATTGCCAAACAACTAACAAACAACACACACCCCCCATGAAAGTTCGAACGAAAATGTCATCGAACTTATGTTGCCTTGGAGAGAAAGCGAATTTGTTGTGCCAAATTCAGCTTCCTATATACATATGTACCACCAAAAACATGAGCTTGGAAGGCCGGGTGGGGGTGGGGGGGTGGTGGGATGCGGGGTTTTCTAGGTCTAGGGTAAGAACAAACGGAGTAAAAGGGGCCCATGATATGAAGTCCGAGCGTCCGAGTCACACAAGTGTTCCGATGCAAGTGGCCTTAGTAGTACAAAAAATTGGCAAAAGAGGGTTCCGTACATAAAAGCACACTTATGTGCGGAGTGCAAGTTGTACCCTCCTATGGGGCCCAACTTTTAATCCCATGATAATAAGAGAGCCTTTGCGGAAAAAATATATTACAAAAATTGAAAATTAAGGGGGGGTGGGGAGAGAAAAAAAAAAAAACCCTAATTCATGAAGTGTATGTACACAGCCTAATCTCATTGGTGGAATTAAAACAAAACTTCCATACCTGGACCAAATTGTCGATCATGTACTTGAATTTACGAGTGCAACCGCACGGTGCATTCCGTACTCTTTTGGCAAAATGCACTTTAAGCCCCGGTCCCAATGGGATTATGTGACCTGGCCAGCACCCTCTAGTGATGCATCGGCCGTTGGAAACCCGTTGTAACTCTGTTGGATGAACCACAACCAAGTTGTTACTAGGGTTACCTTGGTTAACCCATATTGTAAACCCTCCTATTTCCACCTCAAACTACCTATAGGTAAATAGGTACGTAAGTGGGTAAATATATTCCAGGTGATTTACACTTACACAAGATTTACACACCATATATACAACTATTGACACTTACAAGCACAACACTGGTAACAACAGTAAATGCTTTGTGTGTAGGTAGGTAGGTAGGTAGGTAAATATGTAATGCACTTGGTGGGTATTACTATTAGGTGAGCAGATCCATGTGAATGGTTAGTACATAACTGACCACTGTGGTTAACCATGGGACAGGCATACAATGAAAAAGAGTGTTTCCTGTCCACACACCATCCATCCATCCATCTTGTATGGTGTGCTGGTGGGTGCTTGTTGGTTTCGCTTGAACCACCCGAAAAGCCGGACTTGTCCCCCACTCTTCACATCCGATTGCAAAAAGAAATTTTTCGATTGGTTCGATTGGTGTGTGTACGGTTGGAAATGACCTTTGTATATTGCAAAGAGGTCTTTTTGAAGATTAGGATTTGAAAGATTCCGTATAGGCCTATTTCTCGGGAGCGTGACCCCCCTTTCCGACGCCCACCTTTTTTTTCCTTACTCTTGGAAAAATTTGTTATCGTCCACCACATGTAAAATACTTCTTCTTCGCAAGAAATTCTTACTTAGGTCGAAAGTAGCGGTGGCATCTTTACAGGCCGTCAGTTTTTTTTTTTTTTTTTGGGTGTGGCGCACAACACCACAAGTTAAATAATCATCCGTCCGTCGTAAAGTGTGTGTGGGGAGTCAGCACCATCCAAAAACTACCACCACCGCACTATCTCTTCTTTTTCCGCTCCTAGGATGGATGGGTGGGTGGGTGGGTCGGCCCCTACTAACGATTTTTTTAAAAACCTTTCATGAACGGACGAGTGCTTCTATTATTCACGTGAAGTGAAGCACCCTAACAAACTCGAATTTGGGTCACATATTTGTGGATTGGAGGGAGGGCTCGCAACTCGGACCTACTTAGAATCCGAGAATTTGAGCAAAGAGTGGGCGAAAAGGGGCGGGCCACGAAAAAAAAGAAACAAGCAAGATTATTATTGTGGCCTCTTCATCAATGATCTTTTTTCTTCCATAATGAAAATTCAAATAATATAATATTATATATATATATTATACCAATAATAATATTGATAACCCATTTTCACCTATTTTCCAATTTATATCACAACTACTTGGAATGCTAGTTTAGGCTCTCAAAGTTAAAATGGCTGGTAGGTAGAAAAGACTAGTGCCAAATTTGGGTTAAAAGAGGGCACTTACTTAGAGTAGGAGATGAGAGGATGGTAGGTAGGTAGGTAGGTAGGTAGGTAGCCCTATTATGGGAAGGAAAAACGCCTTCGAAAGACACCATGAAGCTCCCCCCTTATATAACTCATTAGGTTTAAAGCTTTTTGTAAATTCAAACTTTTAATTTTTTGGGGGGTTAGGTTTTAGAACTTTCTAGGGTTTGCTACATAAATTATAGGGTGGATTCAAAAGTTTGTTCTTCCTACTATGATTTCATCCAAATGGATGAATGGTGGGTTCAAAAGTTTGTTTTTCCTACTATGATTTCATCCAAATGGATGAATGGATGTCTAGTCATGGTCATTGTCACATTGGTTGTACCAACTAGATCTTTAGGAACATGAATGGCCTATCCCCCCCCCCCCAATAAGATCATTTTGCACCCTCCTTGAAAGCTCCACCATTCGAGTAATGGACACAACAACAACAACAAACATTCATCAATTTGGTCACACAAATTAGGAAATATCAAAAAGCCTTGCTAACTTTCAACTATGAAGATTTGTGAATGAACATGAATATCAAAAAGCCTTGCTAACTTTCAACTATGAAGATTTGTGAATGAACATGAATATCAAAAGCCTTGGTAACTTCAAACTATGTAAATTTGTGAGCATTTTAAAGTCCTTGAATGTCACCAAAGCAACATGAGTTTCTCATCCAACATATCCTTATAATTTGTGAGCATTCTAAAGTCCTCGAAATGTCACCAAAGCAACATGAGTTTCTCATCCTTATATTGTGGTTTTTAGGTTATTATTATTATTATTATTTCATATGCAACAATGCTCACATTCCCATTCCTATAAGACAAAGACAAAGTTGAGTTCAAAACCCTTTTTTTTTCCTCCTTGTTGCTACTACCAAAAAGGGTACAACCTCTTTTTTGAAGTTTAGGGTTTTGTGCATATTTGCAATGTTCGTTATCTTTGTAGATCACTTATCATCCCAAAACCCTCCTTGTAGTATAGTATAGTGTGCAAGTAATGTTTAATAATTCTCATGGGAATTGGAATCCGATTGGGTGGACAAACCCTAAACTAAATGCAAAATGAAAATAAAAATAAATATTTTAAAAATAAAATTATTTGCCTTCTTTTGAAGTGGCCATTTGGTTTGTAAGGAAATTAAATAAATGGAACTCTCCAAAAGTGGTTGATCAATGTATTTATTTCAAGATTAAAATGACCAATTTTTTTGCAATAAAATTATGTACCCACATCCCATTTCTTTCCATGTTCATTGAAAATTAAATAGAAGAATGCATTTAAAAATTAACATAATAATTTAAAAAAACACCAAAATTCCAAGTGAAAAAATATGCCATCATCATGAAAAAGATTAAGTCAAGATAGTGATGAAAGCCAACATTCAACATATGTAAATTTTTAAAATATTTTTAAATATTTTTTTGGGTAAATAAACAAACATAACACATTAAATAAAAAGGAAATTGATAATGAACTTATTTCCATAAATGAGGAACCAAAAACTATATGCAACTAAAATCAAATTTAAAACAGATATTTGAGAATAGGTAGATCAATTGGGAAGTTGGGGTTATTTTGCATTAAATCACTTATGACTCACATTTTTTAAAATTAAAAAAAATTGAAGATAAAAAGAATTCAAATATTGTAGTAAAAAAAATCAAAATGTCTCCAAAATGGATGACTCAAATATTATGATTTTTCATCCACTTGGATGATAGGCCAGTTAATGATAACTTTTACCCTGGGGTGAAGCGGGGGGGGGGGAAGTAAAACATGCAAGCGTTCAAATATGCTGGATGATACCCGTATTGCTACCCGTATGTGCGCCAATGAAAACACATACCCGCCAAACATGATGGAAGTAGTAGCATTGTCAAGTTTTCAAAATCTACCAAAATGCTAGGATTCTAGTATGACTGGAAATAATAAAGAAAATCACTTGAATATCTAGAATTTAATAGAAGTGCTAATATTCTAGCATAATTGGAGATAGTAAAGGAATTCACTTGAACATCTAGTATCTAGTACAAAATATGGAAGGCCTGAACAGATCTAGAAAATTTTGAAGATTGTACGCTAGTGGGATTTTCTTAGCTGCTTGGTAGATGTGAAGAGTTTGTAGTATGTACCGAGAACGTAGATTTGTGAGTGGGTTCGCGAAGACGGACGGACGGACGGGCGGGCGGGCGGACGACGGGCGGTCGCGCGTACTGACCGGACGGAAGGCCGGACGGACCGGACGGACTGGGGGAAGACGGACGGACGCGAGGACGCGCGGCGGACGCGCGGAAGATTCGGGCGGCGGCCCGGAGACCGACCGCGCAAGCGAGCGCAAGAGAGAGAAGACAGAGACAGAGCGAAGAGAGGGAAGAGAGAGAGAGAGAGAGAGAAGCGTTGCAGCGCAGGAGATTTCCTGGCGCATCGCTCACACTTCCCACCAGTCTCATAGCCAACTCAAGAAGAGAGGAAAGAGGCCGGGTGAGAGTCAGAAGATTCTTGCGCGCAACGGAATATCGTGGCAGTGACGGAGAAGAAAGAGGAGCTCCAGCACAAATTCTGAGCAAAGAAGGCTCGGTAGCTAGCTAGCAACTCCTCTGGGGTGGTTGTTGTTGGGTTGTTGGATTTCTTGAGAGGTGGTTGTTGTTGTTGTGGTGGTGGTGGTGGTGGTGGGTGGTGTTTTTTTTCGGAGAAAAAGAAAGAAAGAAAGAAAGAAGCGAGCTGGGGTTTGTTGCCTGAGCAGCTAGCTAGCTTGTGGACATAGAAGCAGGATTTGAGGAAAGTGGAAAAGGGTTTCTTCAGATGCTGACAGGAGCAAGAGAGACGGGAGAGAATAGCAGAGACGGCATGGGAGGAGATAGTCATGGAGGTTGAGAGGATTTGAGAGCAGGAAGAAAGTTGGCAGAAGAGAAGAGAAATGGGTACCAAGGGAGACGAGGAGGAGAACTGAAGCTGAAGCAGAAGCAGAAGAAGAAGGACAACAAGAACAACAAGAACAAGAAATCGGGGTGTGGGTGATGGAGAGATGAGCGATGCTGGAGTGGGTAATGAAGATGTTGATGGCGTGTTGGCGGCCGGTGCAACGATATGCGCACAAGGGAACGGAGGCAGCAGATCGGCAGGATGCGTTGCTGTGGTACAAGGATCTGACGCCGCATGTATCGGGGGAGTTTTCCATCGCGGTGGTACAAGCGAATGCCCTCTTGGAGGATCAGAGTCAAGTGGAATCCGGCAAGTTCGGGACCTTTGTGGGAATCTACGATGGACATGGCGGACCTGAAGCTTCGCGCTTCATCAACGAGTCGCTCTACTACAACCTTCAGAAATTCGCCGAAGAGCAACAAGGGATGTCTGTGGATGTGATCCGCAAAGCTTTCATGGAGACGGAGGAAAATTTCTTCGCCATAGTGCAAAGCTCTTGGCTCACCAAACCACAGATCGCTGCTGTCGGCTCTTGCTGCTTGGTGGGTGTCATCTGGGGTTCCAAACTCTACATCGCTAGTCTCGGAGACTCTCGAGCTGTGATGGGTACCCTTTCTTCTTCTTCCAGGTCCTCCTCCAATACGGCCACAGCCACCACGATGATGGGTGGTGGTCCCATTCTGGCCGTGCAAATCTCTGCAGAGCACAATGCTAGTATAGAATCTGTGCGGCAGGAGCTTGTGGCTCTGCATCCGGATGACTCCCACATCGTGGTGCTCAGACATGGGGTTTGGCGAGTCAAGGGTTTGATCCAAGTTTCAAGATCCATCGGGGATGTGTACTTGAAGAAGGCAGAGTACAACAAGGAGCCCTTGCTGGCTCGGTTCCGTCTCCCTGAGCCTCTGCGACGGCCTGTGTTGTCAGCTGAGCCAGATTTCCATGTGCACATGCTGAGACCACAAGACAAGTTCATCATCTTTGCCTCAGATGGCCTCTGGGAGCATCTGAGCAACCAGGAAGCCGTGGACATCGTGCACAGCCATCCGAGAGCTGGAATCGCCAGACGGCTCATCCGAACTGCTCTGCAAGAAGCTGCCAAGAAGCGGGAGATGCGCTACTCTGATCTCAAACGCATTGAACGTGGCATTCGAAGACATTTTCATGATGATATCACTGTTGTGGTTGTTTTTCTTGACCATGAATTGCTCAGCAAAGGGTCTAGTAGTAGTACTAGTATCTCTCACTACACCTCTGTGAAAGCTGGGGTTGACAATTAAGATGATCTCCCACTGCTGCTGTTGCTGCTGCTGAGCCTTCCTGACACTATGCTGCAATTGCCGCTGCAGCCATTGCTAGGGTATCAATTCTCAACCCTTGGCAGCAGCTAAAACTGTGATAGAGATGAAAAGCAAGCATACGGAATTTCCCTGCAGCTGGTTGATGTGTTTGAGAAAACATCAGACATGCTGCAACACTGCCTGCCACCATTGCTGGGGTATCAATTCTCAACCTCAGCAGCAGCTAAAACTGTGATATCTGAGATGAACAGCATAGAGTATTCCCTGCAGCTGATTGATGTTGTTTGAAAAGCATCAGACATGCCGCAACACTGACTGCCACCATTGCTAGGGTATTGGTTCTCAACCTCAGCAGCAGGTAAAACTGTGATAGAGATGAACAGCATAGCATATTCCCTGCAGCTGATTGATGTGTTTGGGAAAACATCAGATGTGCTGCAACACTGCCTGCTGCCATTGCTAGGGTATCAATTCTTAACCTCAGCAGCAGCTAAAACTGTGATAGAGATGGAACAGCATAGAGAATTCCCTGCATCAGCTGATGGATGCGTTTGAAAATCATCAGACGTGCCACAACACCACTGCCATTGCTAGGGTATCAATCCTCAATCTCAGCAGCTAAATCACAATAGAGAGACAAACAGTAATAGAGATTTCTCTGGACTTTCCCACTTAATTTGACATTTGACATGAAGCTTATGGAGTTTTGGATTTTGTTTGATTAACCTAAAGTGCGGAGCTGGAAATATTGCTTTGCCTGAATATAATGGAATGCAGAGAAGGAGAGAGGTCCCTTTTTCTTTGTTATGTTTTTCTCTCAAGTGGCAGTATTTTGCAGTTCCTTTCTATGTCTTTAACCCTAAACCACTGTTCTAGAAGTTGCGTTTTTGAACAGCAGCAGGTGATTTGTAGCTCAGGGTCAGCTCATTGAAGGTTCATTACTCTGAAAATAATACTTTTGTTTTCTGAAACTTCTTGTGGGAAAATTCTCATAGCTACTTGAGAATTTGCAGATACTCGGCTATTTGCAAATACTTGGGAACACTTGGTTTCTTGAAGGAGATTATTAGGTCAAATGATTATCAGCATCATTGTTTTCTTAGTTGCATTTTGCATCATTCTGCTGGATATTTTTCAAGACTCATTGGTGGATTGGAGCTCCTCCTTATGAGTCAGAACCTTCTTCACCCTCAACGGATCTCTGTTTTGACTCTTATTGGATGAAGTGCTTATCAGCATCATTGTTCTGAGATGTGTTTTGCATCATTGTGCTGGAAATTTTGCAAGACCCATTGGTGGACTGGAGCTCCTCGTGGTGAGTCACCACCACCTTTGTCACACTCGATTGATTTCTGCTTTGACTCTTCATCATCAACAAGTTTCAGCAGTGCTGAATTTAACATTCAGTCAGTCATTTAGTTGAAAAGTTGTGTGTCCTTCGTTTTTTTTTGGGTGCAGATGCCCATCTAGTTTTGCTGTTTAGTTGGTTATCTGCAGGTTTTCCTTTTGCTTGTCGGTCTTCTCCTCTTGTGGAATTGAGTCATGAGGAGAGATAGCGAAAGATGCAGATTCATCTTTCACAACGGCATCCAACTATTGAAGAACATTCTCCATGGCTTGGTAGGACAAAGAAAGATAAGATGCCATATCATTCTTTTTGTCAAATTCAAAGTACATACGCTTAAGATGGTATGGACTCAAAGTTCCCTTGTATGTAGATTGTATTTCTTGACGAATGAGACTGTATGCATCTCGTTTGTTGAGATGAATGTCATCTTGTTCGTAGTTGACATTCAAAACATCCATGAAAATAAAAGCATGACCTGAAATTTTCATGCTATTTTGATGAACTTTGGTTCCTATTGTGTGATCTTTTTAACCTAATTTTTTTCATTCTCTATGTGATCTTTCCAATCTAATTTTTTTCACTCTCTTTGGAGAAGAGACACAATGAAATTTTATTACTTCATATATGTGTGATTTTTTTAAAAAATTTCCCAAATTTAGCCTATTTTAAATTAATTATTATATATTTGTGAAAAAGTTTCTAATTAATTTATGTGTTCCAATCCTAAACTTGAACCATAATCCAATAGTACATACTTATAATAATATATGAAAAGATATATTATAATGTCCATTACATAATAAATTAGGTGAATAAAATTAGTAAAATATGCATTAACCAAACAAAAATGGTTGCAATTATGGCATTGTTTTCATTATAAATTGTTTGTAATACCTACATATGGGGACTTATGTTCATCATCTATAAACTAGGGTGAACCTTAATAAATTGATAGGTAGGATTGGAGGGGGTGGGTTTGGAAAAAGTGAGTAGGTAATTAATTAAGTATTTGGCTATGTAAAAAGAGTAGATAGGTAGATAAGCATAATGGATAGGTAGGAAGGTGGGTGCATAAGTGGGTAAGTAGGTATATAGTAGGTAGGTAGTTGGGTTAGTAGGCAAGTTGATAAGTAGAAAGGAAGTTCAAGGAGCAAGGTAGATAGGTTACTAGGGTAGGTAGGCATGTAAATAAGCAAATTAATAGGTAGGAAGAAAGTTACACTATCAAGATAGTTAGGTAGATAGGCAAGTTAGTACATAAGAAACAAGTTACCTTATCAATGTGACTAGGTGGTTGTGTATGTAAGGTATTTAGGTTAATAAGGTAGGTAATTAGTACAGTGGTTAAATTAGTAAGGTATGTAATTAATAGGGTAGCTAGGTTAATAGGGTAGGCTGTTAGTATAGTAATTAGGTCAATAAAATAATTAATTATTAGGGTAATTATGTCAATAGGGGATAATAAATAAGGTACCAAGGTTGGTGCAGTATTTATGAAGGTAGGAAGGTGAGTAAAGTAGTTATGTGTGAGGTCAAGTCCAAAGGAAAAACGGTCAATAACCAAAAAAAAAGAAGTACAGTGGTTAGCAACAAAAAGAAATGAATTATGATGAACCTTATCTAACGTCGAATGAAAATGTAGCCCATCTAGTGGATAGAACGGCTAATTGGTGCATTAGTGGTTACTGGTTCATAGCTCCCTAGATAGGTTGTTTTGATTACAATGCAACTTTGTAGAAAATGGGGTAAGGGGTTTTCAACATGATGAAACATGTTCAACACATGGGCATGTACTTGCTTTGACAAGTAATAATTAAGGTCACTTTTGTCATTAAATAATCTTCAAAATAGTGAAATGAAATTTTATGAAAATATGAAATTAACATGTTGAAAATCATCATAATTATCGTAGGCTACACTCTGAATATTTTCACTACTCATATCACAATATTATAATATGTAGATGATGGAAAAAATACATAATTAAAAAAACATTAATCATTTTTTGAAAAAAACAATTTATTTGTTTTGTCAATGTGAAAATTGACCTTAGGCTATGGTAATAATCATTAATTTCAGTTTCAATTAATAAGAATCAAACTCAAATTGGGTTTGATTTTTGGATTCAAAACCTAATTTTATTTATTTATTAATGAAGCAAACCTATAATTGAGTTCTTGGTTTTATTTAAGTGTGGAATTGGAACCAAAAGTTTTGGAAAAAAAAAAGTGACTAGAATTGTAAGTTAACTAATATTAACGAGTAGTTAACCGTTGGTTCTAGTTTGTATTAATAACAACTAGATCAAATTTGTAAGTTTAATTTTCAGAATTAGAACCTTTATATTTTTGTGTGTGGAAGATTTCAACCTAATATTGAACCCTTGCTTCCATCTTTGTGTGAAATTGAAACTAAAATAGTTCTAATTAATTTTAAAAATTTGAAACCAAAGGTTTTTCGTAAAAATTTAAAAACTACCCAACATTGATATATTTTAATGTTGTATCAGTATATATGGTGCAACTAGGTATGAAATACAAGTTTGAGTATGGATATAATAAACCAAATCAATTGAATATGAAAAATGCACTACCTAGGTGATACATGCAATATATCTCAAGGGGTTTAGGGTTCTAATACTAGATGAATTTGGGTATGAATGTTTGAGCTACTTAGGGTGACATCAATATTGTGGTTTTCATGAATTTTTTTTGTTATGTACGAGTATTGTAAAAAGTTAGGTTTTTGTAGTAAGGTGCACAACTTTGCAACTCTTCAATTCTTAGGTTTCTAATGGTTATGTTAGATTAAGAAGAAGAATCATGTTGCATTGCAACAATCTCCTTGGGCTTATAGTAGTTGAACTCTTTTGAATGTGGTATGTGCATCTTTGATGGTTTTGTTTTCTTACTTCTAATCAAATTTATTTGAACTCACTTTTACCACAATTTTGTGTGCGTGTTTTGCTTTGTTTACAATTAAGTTGAATGCCACATTTTGCTTGTTCTTACTCACTCCCTAGGTATTCCAATATGATTTGTTTTGTGATCATTGTCCTCATAGTTTGGTGATAGCTAATGTTTCATTCATAGATTTCATTGTTAGAGCTTCATTTTTAAGTACAATTGATTTCAATTTTTTTTGTG
>Ga0116231_10007544_pt1 | contig 19823 bp, 9 predicted proteins | sample S1TSphgellanicum_2_FD_89695 | JGI IMG/M metagenome (GOLD analysis project Ga0116231, IMG submission 89695) | Host-associated microbial communities from peat moss isolated from Minnesota, USA - S1T2_Fd - Sphagnum magellanicum MG | ecosystem: Host-associated > Plants > Peat moss > Unclassified...
CAAAAATGAAGTGATTTTGGAGGGTTTCAAAAGCCAAAAGTGAGGTGAAAAAATAGTAAAAGATTGCCAGATTTCTACATTGGATTTTCAGTGTGTCACCATGAGTATAGACAGTTGTTTAAATAATTTGTACTTCATATCTGGTTTTGTAATATGTACCATCAAATACACACACACCTCTGCATTAGGCACAGGGTTCAAGTAAAGGACGTCGAGATGTGAAGCGTCGTTTCATCCATCTGTCCCATCATCCATTTGTCCATCCGTTCGGTCATCCATCTGTCATGTCATGGTCTGTTTACTCCAACGGGGCGAAGAAAGAGTGGAATACATACGTGATGCGACGAAAAATAATATATATTAGTGTTGTAAAAAAAAAAAATTAATTTTTTATTTTGGGGTTTTTGGACTTAAGTACACTCATCATGTCTCTTTTTCAACAACTAAAAGAGTTGGGTTGAGCTTTCTTTTTTTTTTTGAAATTGTATTTAGAATATTGGAAATTTTCAATGCTTTTTACATTGCCATAATTTTCAATGGATGTCAGAGTGAGCAATCGTTAAGCACACTTTTATTAGATATTGGCAATTTCAAGGCTTGCATTTACCATAATAATAATGGCAACGAATGTCAGTTGCCATTTTAGCACACAAACTTAATAGATATATTGATAATTGTAATGATCTGATTGCCCAGAAAAACAATTTTGCCAATAATAATAATATGTTGGATGCCAAAGGTATTATTATGATGCATGTGAAAATTGGCTGCACCAGAAACCCTAAGCATTATGAACAGGGAGGGGGTTTGGATACTGGAACTTATCAACATACAAAAACAAAAAAAAAAAATTCAACATATTGATACCTACTAAATAATTAACTTACTACTTACTTACAAGTTGAACAACGTTGGGGTATATTTGCCATCTTCAGTCTATTCCCATGGTCAGTTATATGTTATTATCTCACAGGTCACAAGCAGTGCAAACATCAAGATTTTCAACAGCTAGGGCCCCAATGGATACATGCGAAATGTTGTATATAAAGAGGTTTTGGAAATGTAGTTTATAATTGTAATTTTCTAATATGTATCGTCAAATACACACAAACCTATGCATTAGGCACGGGGTTCAAACTAGAATAGATGTAGGTCGTTATTAAGTGGTTAGGGCTAGAATAATTTAAGGTTTCAAGATAGGCAATGTGTGTCAACAAGGGGGGAGAAAGGAGGGAGGGAGAGAGGGTGGGGTATGTTGTTCATTTTCAAATGGAAGTTTTGTCATTGTAATGATTATTTTTGGCATTCACAAACTAAGGCAATTGTAAGTTTTCCTTTTTCATTCCTCTGTGTTTGTCTGTTGATGTCTTCTTACAATACATATTGTTGGTTTAATTATTGAAAGAATTTGACCTAAATTTTTTCAAAACAAATCGAATAATTGGAAACCTTTGCAAGATGTAGAACCTCATGGTGGTTTCCATGTGATCAAAATATATGATTTGAAAGGAAGTTGGATCATAAGTAGAGAGATGCATTTGCATGGAAAAATGACATATTTTGCAAATTTGATTGGCTCAACCACTATGGTGATTAAGTTTGTCAATGCAATTTTACCTTGATCAGATTTCATGTTTTTGTTTTGGACTGATAGGTTCATCAAGCATGTTACAAGGTATCCAAGATCCCAAAAGGTTCTTGGTTTTGTCAAATGTGCAAGTTTAATGTAGTCAATTAGGTGAACACACATTTGCCTTTGGGCATTATCTTTTGGTTTCATCTTCAAGAAAAGGTTAGACATAGTCAAAGGGTTTTCCCACATGTAGTTCAATCACATTTGGTAAATGCCTCTTATCTTTCTCCAATGTCAAACTTATGTTGACACATGGACTTGCCCTATTAATAATACACACTAGCATACATGTAGATATCATCCCAAATCCAATTCCCATAACCCAAGAAGCCTTGACCAAAAAAAAATGTTCCATTGAACCTCACTACAACATCAAATAATGAAAGAATTTCTTTTGGTGGTGCTACATTGGCGACATTTTGGATCCAAACTTACTTTGGATTTTTCACAAACACATGTCGTAAACCATTTGATGTGATTTTACAAAATTTTCTTGACAACTATCAAACATCATTTCTCTTATTGAGGTTGTTGCTATTGTTATTTCTACTAGCAATTAAGATGAAAAGAAACAATTTTGGATTTGTCAAAGTTTGTGGACAAAGGTGCATGTCAATTAAGCTTAATGGAGGTCATTGAATTGCATTGTAAACACACATTTCTTCTTGAAAAACCAAGTTTCCTATGGTTTGGATATCTTGTAATTTTATGTTTTACAAGATTTTGTTATGGATTCATTGATCCTATGTTTTGTTTGTTTGATACACTTTGAAGTGGCACCACTATTACTAACATGGTGATGGAGGTGTAGCTTGGTGGGTGGAAAATGATGGGGATGTTGAAAGGATATGACTACTTACAAAATTTGGTGTTGGATGAAGAAGTTGAAAATTTTAAAAATAGAGATGTGAATTTGCTACACATTTACCTTGCATTACCCTACATTATTGTCATGCATCTTACTTTTGTCATTGTTGTAATGATTTTAATTAGCAATGATGGACATGTCATGATGGTCAAAGAATTATAATTCGAACAGATCTTTAACTCATTATAACATGAGAAACTATTAGGTTTCAAATCATAATAAGCTTATAGGGAAGATCAATGATGCTCCTTTTCTATAATTTAAGACATTAATTGTAAAGCTGTAAGTTAGGTCCATTCATAGTTAGGGACCAAAATTAAGGAGTGTCTAACTTTTTAAAGATTCCAAAAGACAACTTTGGGTTTTTGTTTATCTTACATTATTATAGTTATAATAGATTGTTGTATGTCAATAGATAAAATGATGTCTCGTTAAATTAATATAAATTTTTTTTTGAATAATTTGGATATTATGTAAATGTCATTTTGAGTCATGCAATTTAACTATATCAAGTGTCTAAATTGCACTTTTATTTTAAAGGAAGCAAAAGGAATGCATAAAGTCATATAATTTATTTCAAACTTTTTGTTCAACAAAAGCATGCCCCATTCTATGAAAGTACATGTTCATTGGATGAACTTGATGAAAAAGAAAATCAAACAAAAATGTTTGAAGGAAAGGGCTACAAGGTAAAGGACTCATTTTTTAAACCATTTGACCAAAAAATTATGTTCAATGGGTTCAAAATGTCTAGTTTTAAGTGCATGTCACATGTGTAGGAAATAATCTTGCCAAAAAGTTCATGTTTGGTTGTTCATTAAAACTCATTTTGAGATTTTTGGGGATTTTTTGTGTTTTTAGTTATAAACCAAAATATTCATACGCAATTATGGATGAATGTGAAAACTCACCACTATCACATTAATTATCTTAAATTGGACTAATCAAATTTTCTCATTTAAATTTGTTTCAAGTAAATGTTAATTACAAAAAGTAACCCCACAAAAGTCCTAGAATCCTTTTTCCTTTTTTTGGTACCACAATCGTGAATGGACCTAGTTACACAACACTAGAAGGGAGGAAGAATGATCAAAAGATGATCAAAATTCAAATTAATCTATTAGGAAACTTACTAAAATATGGGAAAGAATTGTGTTGCATTACCTCCCACAAATGTCATTCCTTGTTTGTTTTGTGTCCTCCCACACCATTGAACTTTTGTGTATAATGTGCATGCATTATGCTTGCTGGAAGTTAGAACTATTAAACTACTTAGTTTGATGTGCATGTTATCCTTGTTGGAAGTTTAATGGTTTGATTTCCCTTCAACTCACAATAAACTTAATGTTGGGTTTTAAGGTTTAGATTGAGCAAAACATAGTAAAGTAGTGGGTGCCTACCAACAAGAGTTTCCAAAACATGAACTAAAAGGTTTCAAAACCATGAATTTCATCAAATCATAAGATATTAGAACAAAGTAAGATGAAGAACAAATGGTTTTGCTAAAATATATATTTAAAAGCATCAAGGGAATTGACTACTATGTTAATATTATGTATCATGGCACTTGAGCAAATCAAGATGACCCATTGAAGATAACAAATTAGATTAGACCTCTAGGGTTAAATGTGAGTTTTTTTTTCCTTTCAAATTGAATCGGATTATTTTGTATATAATGCTACACATCTTAGATCCTTACCATCTTAGATCCTTACTTGCCTACCTATTTATAGGTACCTACTTACCTACCTACCTACCTCTTATTTTTAACCTACCATTGTACATACCTACTTTTCACCTACTATTGTACATACCTACTTACCTATTTCCTACTTTGATTCCCACCTACCATCCTACATCCTTACATATTCACCTACCACGTGAAATCCCTACCTACCTACCCATTTACCTACCTAGATACCTACCTCTTATGGACTACAAGCTACCTACTTATCTACCCCTTTACCTACCATGCATCATGCAACCTACTAGGACTAATTATCTAACTTATTTATTTACTTATATAATTAATGATGTGAAATAAACAAGTGAAATAAAAAAACTTGACAAGTTTTGTCAACTTTGAAAAATGTTGTCCATTAGTAAGAACTTGGTTTATCATTGGGGAGGTGAAGGGTTCAATTCCTAATACTTAAAACCTATATACATGTTAAAAGGGTTAGGGTAGGTAGGCTAGGGTACCACCTAGTTACTTTTCTTTGTACAACCTACCTAGACTTATATACAACCTACCTACCAAGACCTACCTACACAATTTTTTATTTATAATAATCCAAAAAAAAAAATTGGTAAAAATTTAACTAGTCAAATGGTTCACTTTCTAATAATCAAAATGACCGGTCAAATAGTCCAATAATCACCCAATCAAAAAGACCACCCTAGTCATGCAAAACAAGTCCAAATCGATTTGTGTAGATTAACAATATGGTTTTTTTTATGCATGTCCAAATGGGGTCCTTCTTGATTGGATTCTCTAGTCAAAATTAACATATTTTTGTAGTTGTGTTTGTGTGCGTGTGTGTGTAAAAATGCATTAAATCATGTTAATTGTTCCCACCAATGGTCTAGAGGAAATTCCAAATCCTTTCCTACAACTTAAAATTATGGCTATGTGACCAAAGTTGCTGTTCTATGGAGATTTACTCACCATTTTGCTAACATGGGTGTGTTATCACTTTCATGTCAAACAAGAAGCTTGTTGATTATAAGGGAAGGTTCAACTTGACAACCTTTTTATGATGAGAAGTAATTTTGGTGGAGTGTTTGAATATTCCACCTGTTGTTTTTCATATTCAAGGATAACACATTTGTTACAATAACTTTTCAAGTTTAATGTAACTTTTGAAAAAGTGTGAATGTGTGGCCATGTTGAAGTTCCAAATTGTTAACTTTTGACCACTATGCCATATCTATTTCTTGTCACTTTTGTGACAATAACAAAGATGATAACAAAGGGTTTTGAAGGTTTTTAATGTAAACAACACATGGAGTGATTAATTTGGTAATCATGTTTGTTTTTTTACTTATAACTTGTCTTTTTTTTGGTAGATTTTCCTCCACATCTTCAAAAGAATTAACTAATCTTGATGGTGAATTGGTCATTATGTTTGGAACAAAAATGGAATGGCATAAGAAAATATGGTTCACCTTTGAAAAGGGTGTGATTATCTTTATTTAACTACTTATGATAAATACCATACCATATTATGTCTCATAGTGGCCAATTGTTTCAATGTTGATTAATTTTGACTCAAAATTACCCCCAAAAAATCAAATGGGGAATTTGCAATTCAAATTTTATTTCTTTAAATCATAAAAATATCCCAAAACGCACAAGTCAAATAAGAACATTCAACATTTGAAAGAGTGTACATCTTTCCAAGATATTGTTACTTCATCACATTACTTAAAGGATAATTATTCTAAGGTTTTACTAAGAATGACAAAATAGTTAAAGTTGGAACAGCTGAACATTGTTTAGCATTAACTACATGGGTGATGATCCCAATCCAACACCCATCTGCACGCACCAATAATCCACCGAGAAACCCCCATGCATTTATGATATTTCCTCCAAATAACCCCTCCCCAAAATCAATTTCGATGAGATCAAGGTCCACAGTTTTGGGCTCCAACACATCTCCTATGCGCATTCTCAACTCTGGAATTGGTGTTGATGCGGAACATTCATACCCAATCAAATACACCTTGTCTCCCTTCCTAACAAGAACCTCGGGAAGAGGGAGAGGGGCTTCTATGTGATTACATGTTATGTATGTCATTCCATAGTCTACATACGACCGTAATATCCTCCCATGTTTTTCTTCACCTTTGTTATTCCAAATTATGACTTCTTTATGACCTTCAACACAATGTTTTGATGTCACCCAAGCACTTTTTCCATATCCTAGTTCATCAATGGCCATATCCTTATATATTATGGCCGTGCCCAAGAAGCAATCATTATGCTTGTCAAATATCATGCCACAAAAAGGCTTCGCACTTGACAAAATGAGATCCTAATATCATTCCCAAAGGACACAACATTATTTAACTACATGCAATATATGAATGGTTATAATAATTTAGAAACCACACAATCATTCAATATTTATATTTTATATTTTTAAAAAGCTATCAATTTGCAAATAGTCAATGTGCTTTTTTTGGGGGCAATTTTTTGCATTTTTTCAACCTAAAAAATATGATTCAACACTTTCAAAGGATTTTTTGTGAAAATTGGCCTTAACTCACCAAATTTTATAAAAGATTCCAGCATGTACCAAAACATAAAATGACTCTTAAAACTTTCCTACTTTCATATTTACTCTATAACAAAATTTGGCTAAATCTTCTTGTGGATGAATGTGAGGTGGGTTAAATCACAAAATGGGAAAAATAATAAAAACCCTTGAAACTAATACATATTCATCATAAAATGGATATAAAAAATATTATTTTATTTAAAATTGGGATTTTGAAAATAGTTTCACCTCAGGGCAAACAACATAATTTCGAAATCGAGGTGCTGCAGCCAAGCGATATTCAATAGGCTATCAAAACAACAATGCAAGCAACATGATTAATTAAGTGCACACCACATATTTGCAATGTCATTATGATATAAATGAAAATATCATTATTTAATATCATATGTTTATGAAATATAAGGTTTTTTGGCTTGACTTAATGTTATTTAAGTTTCAAATCAAAAGAATACATCAAACATTCCTTATTGTCATAAATCAATGTATCCATAACATTGTGTGTTTCAATAATTTAAACACTTTGAATTAAACCTCATTTGGTTAAAACAAGGTTAGAAAATTAGTTTTAGGTGTAATACTAAATCAAAAAAAGATTTTCCTCCTTGCAAATTAAAACACACCCTATATTCATAACCATGCTTGAAACCTTAAATATAAAAATTAATCTTTAAAAAAAGCAAAGCATTAGACTTTTTGTTGGTCATAATTTATAAAGTCATCTTCTAATGGAACATCGATAATATTAATATTGTCAAAAAGTGCAAGACTCATGACCAACATGTAAATGATCATATGTACAATTTAATGTTACATTATGCAAATGACAAGCCACAACAATGGCCATTGAATAATTTGTTGAATATAGACTTAGATCTTACCTCTGTTGTTGGCAATGATTGTTTCATTGGTAGAGATCTCAATTTGAGTATATGAACCTATAAAAAGGATTTGATTTTGGTAAAAATAAAATTGGAAAAATACACACCTTAAAAAAACTTACAATATAATATTACAACAAATCAATTGATCATCAACATTAAAATTTTATTATAATTAAATTTTTACAAGACTTAATTTAATTGGTAAACCCTTAAATCATTAACTAATTATGGAAAAAGTATCAAATTCAATTATGTTACTCCATGTTAAAATCTTTGTTTTCAAAAAAAATCCCTTATTAAAATTAGCAAAGCCCACAACATGAGTTGTCAAAATTAATCCAATATTTTAACATAACTCGAGTTGCAACAAATGATATCAAGGATAAAACATTTTGACACAATTCAACTTGTGACAAATGAATATCAAAAGTTCAAACCACTATACTTTATTTGAAAGGTGTTAACTATATTTAAATATTCAATTCAACAATGGAAGAAATAATATTAATGCATATTAAAAACATACAAAAGTATTCTTATTACCATTAAAATCATGCCTTCAATCATGTCAAGTTAAAAACCTCACATAAAAAGTTTGAGGATTTAGGTATTTAGATATATATAAATATGTATTATTAAAGTGACTAAAATAATTACTAAAGGAATTAAAATGATATAAAATCTAATTGAAATGTTTAAAATACAAGAGAATTAGAATTTACGTCATTAGTGGGGTTTTCTTGACCTCCAAAATTTGTGGATCCACCAAACACAATCAAATATGGTGTCAAGTCAATTGATATGTGAACCATAGTCAAATTCTACCCATCAACCAACAACAACAAAATTTGGATTTCATGTTGAAAAATCATGTGAATGTCAAATATCAACAAGGAAATGTGAATTAATCCAAAGTGGTATGAAAATATATAACCTTTGTGCAAGGGAAATGAAAAAATATTCACCCATTAAATGTTCTTTCAAAACCATGCACTACTTTTCCCTTGATCATGAACAACAAGAATAACAAATTACCACATATTGCAAATGTAATATTGTGTTGGTAATGTTGAACTTTTGAATCTTAATAGTTCCAAGGGAGTAAATCTAATTTTTATTTGTAATACTTTGGGTTTGTATTTTTTTCCCAGAAAATTGAAATGGTGTGCAAAGTAGATAATCCATGCACACATTTGAAACTCAAATTTTCAAGGCCAAAAGCATGTTGAACCAAAAAATTTCAAATGTGTTATTAAAAAAAAATTCATTCATTTCAATTGTTTTTGTTTTTTTAATCATCAATATTAAAATCATCTCTAATTTTGAAAAGAAATAGTGCACATTTGATAAAGAAAAAAACTATTTAAGCCAAAAATAAACCTTGTTCACAATTTTGTGAACATGCAAAAAGACTTTTGAAACATCATTCATTTGCATCAAATTTGAACATTGAAACTTTGCAAATAATGGGGCCTATCCCCAAAAAAAATTATCCATTTTACTTTGTTCCTCTTGTGATTTTTCTATATATACAAAGTTATAATTTTAATCATTATCCACAAACCCTATGTGTTCTTTTGATGTGTTTCTACCTTGGAACAAACATTTAATATATAAAGTTTATTTTAAGATTACTTCCCATTTATGTTAATAACTTGAAATGTTGTCTACTTGTTTGTGTTTTCATGCAAGGTGGAAATAGAAGGTTTAGGTTACCTTCTTAGCAAGCTTAGAGTTTTCATCTGCTACATTGATAATAGACCATGAATATTTTTCTTCCATGTCTAAACAAAGCAAATCACCTAACCCTGATGAAAATAACAAACAACCAATGAAACAAACTTTTTCTAGACGCAAAAGAAAAATAATGTAACAAAATGTTAGAGTTTTAGATTAATGTACTTGCACGTTGAAAATTTCCTAAATTTTTTTCATCATGAAACATTCATGTATTTCATTTTTATTTGAATCATAATCACATACAAGGTGTTAATTACAATCATTTCATACATGCCACTAAGTTACATCAGAAATTTGACACCCAAAATTGACCATAATCACGGATAATACAATGGCTTTAGAATATGCATTATAACTTTTTATTGATGAGAATATTGTAAACATGATTTATGGTATCCAATGTTAAGGCAATCCAATAATTGTTTTGCCAAATTACCTCAACATTGACTTTTGTTTTTTTTGAATTTCAATATTAAGCATGCATTTAGCCCAAGGTCATTTGCACATGAATGCACATGAATGCAATATTGAACACAATATAAATATCAAATTCATTACTTGGTCTTATAAAATTCCCCTTTAAACCCATTTTTTTTACATGTGTTTCTCAAAACAAACTTTTTATTGTAAATAAACAAATTCCATCGTTGTCTTGGAAATGCCCTTTTGTGTAATCTACCAAACAAGGTGTTATTTTGGTGCATCAGCCATGTAGTTTTCTTGTGTTCCAAGAGGTTTACATTTGCATGTTTTAGACATAAACCTTATGTACAAAAGAGATTTTGTTCTTTTCAAAGGGGGAAAAAAAGTTTCATTTTCAAAAATTTGGTAGACACATAAACACAATCAGTCCAATGAGAGAGGTTCAAATCACTCATTAAAAAGGTGAAGAGTATGTTGTCCTATTTTAACCTTTGCCTTTGAAACGACCACCAATCATATAACATTTGTTCTTCACAACAACAATAGCATGTCCGGAACGGGGACTAGGTTGAATCCCGAATGGGTTTATTTGTGTCCATTCCATCTACTTTAATTGCTTGCACAAGGCACAAATTTCCAATAAAAAATCCTACAAATATCCTCGATGTAAATAATATGATCATCATGTATGGAAAACTTTCAATTAGTTAACACATAACACAATTAAAATATGATATAATTTTAAAAAAATAGATGAACAACCCATAATGGTCAAACAAAACAAATTCCCATTTCTTGTGAGCATTTTAATTTGCATAGAATGTCCACATCCCCACCATGGAAAATGAACCATGTTTTTATATTCAATAATATGGAAAACATGAAATAAGAAAATGGGTGAAAATCCTTTAAGGTGTATCGCATAGGACGAAAAGGGCCTAGTCCTTACTATAATCCTTTTTTACCCTATATTTTGATCCCCATAATAAATAATGAGTCAAAAGTTGTCAAAAATTTAAGAAGGATTATATTTTATATCATTATAATTTTGGATTCCATCATAATCATCCATAAATTTGTCTTTACATGGTAAAAAAGAACTAGGTAAAAAGACAAAAAATGATGACATTGTGACAAGATTTTGGTACACCTTAAAAAATTTAGACCCAAATAGCAAATTGGAGGTGAAGAGAAAGAAATAAAAAATTTGTGATTAATGTATTTCATGAAGAATGATTTTTAGAGGAAATTGCCAAATAAAACACAATGAGTTTTGATAAATTACTTGCTCAAGGTCAAGAATAAAAAGATCAGAGAAAAAATGAGAATCATCTTTGGCACCACCATGGATGAGAATGGATTTGTTATCCACATTTACCGCCACATGATCAAATCGAGGTGATGGTTGTGTACCTCTACATCCACTCTTGACAAAGATAAAAATTAGGGTGGATGAAAAACAAAAGTTTGAAATGCCTAAATAATTGAACTATGTTATGTTTTTGCATATAACTTCTTGTTGTTGCATATGTTGAACATGCTTCAAAATGGAAAAATATGAAAGAATTATTTGTGGTTTCTCTAACTTACACTTCAAAGTTTGTGGGTTCGATTTATATATATGTAATCTATCAACCAATAGGATGGTCAAGATCCATCCATTACCGAGGTTTGAACACATGACCACATGAGTTATAGATAGTTAAAATTACAACCATTTAAGATACATCATTGTTCAAAGTTTTCGGATCAATCATACCCATTGTGTTAAATACAAATAACTTCATATTATAATTTTTCCAAATTGTCAATTTCAAATTATTGTTCCTAAATCAATTGTGCATGTCCAAACTATTATCACCCTATATATGTGTGTGTTGCAGAGTGTAATTAGATATCAGTTCAAATATGAACCAAGAAAAATGACTTCCAAAAAAAAAATGCTTTTGGAAATTTCAAGAGGCTCACTTAGCATCTTGCAATTCCCAAGACATGGTGTCAAGGTGTAACACATATAGTTCATTTAGTGCTTTCTTTGTGTGTAAATCTTGACCTCCAAACATGAATGACATGTTCATAAAAGTGTTCATGGTATGGCCACTCCTTGCACTCTATGCACAACAAAAATGTAAAATTAGTTGTCAAGATCCATCCCATATAATAACATATGGGTATGGATATAGAAAAAAATTTAATACCAAGGATTGGTTTTTATTATAAAGGTTAGGATTTTGAATGACAACAATGGGAAAATGTTTCATTTAACATAAACACCTCTTCTATACTAGCTATCAATTTGACCAAACACATTAAAAAAAAATCCACCACCCTTGTTACCAATTGGTGGAAATTTTTAATCCTTTCATCTTCTAGTAGCTATATGTTGAAAGTTGATATGTTGATCATAAATGTACCCCCTTAAATATTTTTGGAAATCATTTTCACCTCTTCATGGCAAAACTTAAAATTGATGTGCTTACAGGAACTTTCCCTTGTGTTTGGACTACATTCCATTTGATAGTGTAAATATCAAAAGAACGAACTGCAAAGAAGAAAACCCAAGAATTGAATTGAGAAAATAAAAGATGTAAAGGAAACTTTTATAGGAATGTAATAAAAAACATGACTAAATATGAACTTTAACATTCTTGAAGTGAAAGTTTGAACAAGTAGCAAATTTTGAAGCTGGTTATTTTACCTTCCACAGTGTCTTTGTGGAGCTCTATGGTTTGACCTCCTATAACCAATAACAAGCCTTGATACCATACCTACATATGTAATCACCCATATATCACCAAGAAACACCAACTCATATTTCATGTACACAATATTGATCTTTATTTGTGTTCTAGTCTAGGCAAATAATGATATAACATTGAATGTACCATCATTAAAAAATGAAGTTGACATTTGCAAACTTATATAAATTACATAAAATATCACTTTTTGAAACTCATTTCCACTACTCACACTAGTTATAACTATAAAACATATTTTGCCATCAACTAATTTAATTTTCTCACTTCAAATTAAGGCGAAGGTCATTATATTTTTTATAGGTATAAATTTGCAAAGGTGATTTTTTATTAAAAAATATTTTGTAGCCCACATGCGAATATTGAAACTAAGGTGGAAAAAAGTCCTACCAAGCAATGGCCTAAACAAGGTAATAAACATTTTTGAGCTGACACTGGTGTTCTTGTCCCCATTTTGAACCATGTTAAGATGTTTAAATCCAAGACCTACATTACCAATCACAATATTATTATGAGCAAAGGTAGATACTTTATGCAAATAATATCACAATCATGTGGAAGTTAATGATTATATGATGGTATCCTGTGTATATATATAATAAATTAGCTTTAGAATGTTGGGCAAGACTTTGGGTAATGGAAAGTCAAAGGAAGATCAAATGACAATAATGCAATGTCATTAGACATGAGCTAACATTTATTTGATTTTTTAATGAATATGAATGTAATTTTCTTCCATTAAATTTAATTGCTTATTCATTTTAGTATTGATAGAATTCAAAAAAAATTAAATGGAGGAAAGTCCAATTGATTGATTGATTTAAAATAAGACCTTGATTTGTGATGTAATAAAACCTACACAATTCTATTATGAATGAAAATAATAATAAACAATAATTAATTTAATGTAACCATCACTAAATGTTCTTTTTAAAAAATCTTTATTTTTCTTCTAAAGATGGACATCTTTTGATTTCAATTATCCTTATATTGTATTTCAAATGATACCTGAACATCATTGAGGAGATTTAGGTTGTTGTGTGGCCCTCCAAATCCTCCTATTATGTAAAGTTTATCTGACATTATTGCACTTGCATGCTAGACACACATACAACAATTGATTAAATATTTGATACCAACATCTATCCCTACAAAATGAGCTCTTATGTGCCAACCCAACAATTGAACATCAAGTAAAATAATGAGTCATGTGAAACATACCATGAATCTTGGGGTAGGGAGGGTGCCAGCAATTGATGCAGGAATCCAAACATAATAACTTGTTATCTCCTTCAAATCGTCAACTGGCTCATAAGCCTACAAAACACATGTCATGTTTGAGCTAAAATTGCATTCCATTAGTGATTGTAATAATCAATGTAGGTCCAACTTCATCATTAAATAAAATATCAATAAATTTTGCAATTTTGGATTTTCAATTTAAATTTACCTATTTCTAATTTTCTAACTACGATTTACCTAAGTCTTTTTATTACATTGACAATCAATTATGAAAGCTTAGAAGAGGAAAGGGACTAGGTGAAGAAGATTGTATGTACATATATAACTACTCATCCACATCTTATGAAAGATTACAATGTCAAATGAACACAATCAATGAAACACACTTTCATATACTATACACATAACACATGAATTGTGTCTCATCACATTTGTGAACATATTCCATGTATGTTCAAAAATATGATTCCCTTGTAAAGAACAAATAAAATATTTGTAACAAGTCATTAAGTAATTCACAGATGCTTGTTCAAAGGCACCACATCTATAGCAAATTTGTGCATTGAAAACAAAGGAATGAGAAAATTTCACCACAACATCTGAAAATTGGATTTGGTATGATGGTGTTGCTTTACTCGCCATAATGTTACAACCAAATTACCAACTCCAAGGTAAAGAAACATTTCAATGGTGTATTATCCCTTAAATGCCTTTCAAGATAGATTGTTGTAGGGTTTAATGTTGGAATGAAATTTTCAAACCAAAAAAAAACCCTTAAAGCATGTTTCCTTGTTCAATGTATATGTTGTTAGGTAATTGGCCACAAATTTTGCCACATACAAGCATTCTTCAAATTCTTGGGATAGTTTTGTGGCTTAGTCCAAGAAAAAATAAATTGGGTTTTCATTTCACAATTCTACATGTGCAAGAGTAGGAAGAGTCATAATTGGCTTATCAAAATATGGAAGCAAAGCTTTACTTCTATATACGATGGTCAATTCATTGTCAATGATATATATCATATCTTTTCATGGTTAATGAAATTATTTTTAAAAATCTTGAAGGCATTTGTGTTGGGCCATTGGTTCCAACAAGAGATTACGCATAACCCAAACACAAAAAATGAAGTATCTCAACTCTTAGGCCAAATATATATATTCAAAGGTTTTTCATGTTGCTACCACTTAATTTAACATCTACAATGAATATTTTATTAAAATGTAACCGTTGGAAATTTTTCATGGCCATTCACATCCCAAGACCATCATTTGCCTTGTTCCCAAAAATATTGCTCCCTTAGCCGTTCTTTATAATCAAAAGTTCTCTCATGAAGATTTGAAACTAGAAAAGCCCACACATGGGTCTAACCAATTTGTATAAACATGGTATTGTGAACATGGCCATGATGTCCCACATGCATGTGTTGGTAATTTGAAGACAACCCAATAACATGCATTGCCAAATTTCATACTTTGAAAATAATAAAACAACTTTCATTGTAAAAACATAAATTCAACATCATAGATCATCAAGTACAAAACTCACACATTATATTGTTTGTAAAAACGATCTGCATACAACATCTTATAAATGAATTTTTATTCAAGAGCAAAAGTAAACAAGTATTAAAAGGATTTAAAAACTAATTGGTTTCAAAAAGATTGGATAGAAAGGTATAATGGACCCTGGTGCCTCCGCATTAACATGAACCAACCCTACCCATTTAAGTGAATGCTTATCATAATAATATCTTGGAAACATTACTAGAAAATGTGGGTGCAATTCACTAGTCCCCATTCACTAGGTCAATGAATTCATTGTTTCCCCATAAGGTCATGTTCACTATGATTAGTAAATTCATTCAACATTTAGTGAAATCACTTGGCATACAAGGACACCTTTTGTTGTAGTGAAATGTTTTATTTGTAAGTTGACAAAATATATATATTTTTTATAACCTTAAAAATGTTGCACTATACTCTTATGTAATATATGTTTAAAGATTTTCCCCAAAAACAAAAGTTTTTACAATGTTTGAAAACATTGGTTATAATGTTTAATGAATGATCTTGAGTTTTTTTATCACAATACACAACCTGGGTCTTACAATTGGTTAATAAAAAGACTATTGTCTTTTTTTTACTATATTGTAACTACAAGTTCATGTTAATGATTACGTAGTTGTAAAGGACATTGTGGTGCCACATGGCATTATGGTTTTGTGATTGTAGTCAATATCATGACTTCATGATTTTCATGATTTTTACACAAATATCAAATTTTCACAAATGTATTTTAAAAATATTTTTAATCATTCAAAATTAGATAATTAAAAAAATCCTTTGATTCTTGTAACTTTTGGTGTATAATAACAACTTATGTTCGTATGATGCTAACATGGCATGCCATGTGACAACAAGGTTGACTAGTAGTCATAACACCTCATGACCTATGACATTGGTTTCACATCATGATTCATGTCATTGATTTGATGAATTAATTTCATTTATTAGCTAGTTGATAATATTGTTGTCCTTTACAATTAATAACAATTTTGTTTTCCATGTGAGATGACATGGCATGTTGTTTGGTAACAAGGTGTCACAAATTTTCATGGCAATCCATGATTTTTTGTGACACCATAAGTTTGTGTGTCTTGAACTTATGGCACCAATATTTGTCATGACATGCCATAATCTTTTGTGTGCCATGAGATTTTTGAAATCATGAATTCACATGCATGTGTATGTGTACTAAACAATAGATTTATTGTTAACTTGTAATTATGATTACAATATTAATAGTCATTTTGAAAAAGGTGACACATAACTCCTTGATTTTTTAACTACTTAACACATTAGTTTAAGTTAACACACTTATTGAATTAACCTATGTATGTAGGTTACTTAGTAAAAATTTATTTCGTAATATCGGCTACCTTATAAGTTACTTAATTAGACATAATAAATTTACTACATCTAATATGTTTAAATATACCTAGAATAGGTTACCCTACTAATATGTTAACTTTTGTAGGCTTGCCTAGGTTCATAGCTTTAGGTTTTTTACCAAGTCAACCTAAGTAGCCTCATTCCAAGATATTTTATCAACTTTGTAACCACTTCAAGTTTGTGCAACTAGATGCTGATTATGATGACTATGATGTGACTAAATGTGACATAATCATCCTAGGTTTTTTTGAAACCTAAAAATGTTAGGTTAATTTATGCTAGGTTAATAAGTAGTAGGTAGGTTGACCTAAATCAACCTAGAGTGGCCAAGGTTATTTCAAGGTTAGAAATTTTGAACTTTATAACTTTGTGTTAAATATAATTAATATGTAAAAGTGTGGTAATGTAATGGATGAGGATTTGAACCCTAAAGTAAAAGTGAAGGGTTCAAGTTTTCACTCTTACAACTTATGATACCCAAGCCATTTGGCTTAGGTTAAATAACATAATATAGGCTTCTTAGGCTAGTAGTTCGACATTTGTTTTTAATTTAGGCTACCGAACCTAGGTTAGGTTGCTTAACACAAGTGACTAGCCTATAAGTTAGTTTGACTTTTGGTTAGGTGAACTAGGCTAAGTTGCTTAGCTTAATTAGGTTAAGTTAAGTTGACTTTTGATTATGTTAATCACATGGGTTAAACTAAATTAACTTTTGGTCATGTGCAATGATTCATAATATGTTTATGTCATGGGCATGAAAAACTACAAGGAAAACAAATCACCAAAAATGCAAGCCTAAATTTAATCCAAGACTAGAAACACAAAAATGTAAAGCAAAAACATAATATATGTTATAAGATGATTTCAACATAACTTTATTTTGATAACATATAAAAACAAAGGTTATGACAAAAAGACAAATCTAAAATTGATGTTAAACAAATTGAAGGTAATGGGAGGTCCTACCCCATTGAGGACTTAGCTTAAAAAAGCTTCCATAGAGGTTTCCATGTGTACACCAACCAAGGAAATTTGTTGAGAAGATTCATAACTAATAACGAATTAAAAATCAATTAAAACTTAACTAAAGGTTAACTAAAGGTTAACTCATAGTTAATTAATAGTTAGTTGACGATTAATTCAAATTTAACTAAGATGTAACTATAACTTAACTGGGATTTAACTAAAATTTAACTGCAAGTTAATTAAAATTTAACTAAGATTTAACTAAAAATCAATTAAAAGTGAACTAGGAATTAACTATGAGTTAACATTGAAATAAATGATGCTGAAGGTGATTATGTTGGTGCAAGTGATGATGCAAGCGACAGGTGATGGTGGTGTTTGTGAAAGTTTATAGATTTTTGACAAATGTCATCCAAGGCATCAAATAAAACGACTAAATTAAAATGACATGCACTTTACATGTCATTTAAAAATTAATGATGACATGAAATTTCATTATTATATAAATAAAATAAAATATAGGTGTTAAAACAACTAGGTTTTGCAACTAAACATCCCTTGTGATTAAATGGGTGAAATGACATAGGTTTAGTAACTCACTAATCATTAGTCACATATGTACTTTCTAATTAGTATGTAGAGTTATAAAAGCAAGTCGCAAAACCCAAAATGTGTTGTTATATATCCTCATTATATTCAATCCAAATCATACCACATGTTTTCATAATACATTAGAAACATTATCATGTAAACACATTGAAAACTTGTAGCATTACTATTTGTTTTTTTACATTAAATCATGAAAACCAATGTTATATGTCATGTAACTCCTATAATGTGGAGGTACCCATGCCCACATTGCCAAAAATATATTGTATGAATAATTTAAAAAGTAGAATAAAGGATTGATGGCTGGAACCATCACATGGGAGACAAAAAGGGAAGGCCAAAGAAAGGCCAAAAGACGAACAACCCATAATAACCCAAAAAAAAAAAAAAAAAACTAGTCCCTCTCATGGTAGGAAATTATCTCAACCATGGTCTTTCTAATGTCATTTGCACATAAATTGTGAAATCTAATAGTAATGGGAGGTCTAGAACACACATCACCCACCAATGCAATCTTCCTCTCTATAGTAGAAATTAAAGCACGCTAAAGGGCAATACTAGCATGTTACTTGAAAATTTGAATGCAAAAAGACAAGGATAAATGACCTTCTAATTGTTTATCATGGAAAAAAATGGGCACCCTCCTTGATGAAATGATCCATATCACATCTAGGTGTGATGTGCACCTTCATGGCCATTAAAATAAAATGGTGCCCTTCATGAACCTTTTATACTTGCAAATTTTAGCAATGGCGTTAAGTCCCAAAGCTACACCTATTAGTCAAGTAATGACACTTGAAACCACCATCTCATGTGTTGTGTCAGTAACCACCAAATCGACAACGAAGACTTAGTGCTTTCAAGTCATGTAGAATTCGTTCGTAATGAAATTCCCTACATAAATGCGTACCACCACTCTCCCCATACATCGTGCCCACTTTTTTGAGTGAGGGCATACATGACGTCTAAGAGGGCGTCATGTGGTAGTTCATTATCAAATAAGGAAGGAATGAACATCGACCTAGAATAGTAGAAACCATGTGGGCTTTGCCAAGCAACAAATCTAATTTTTTTTTTTATATTTAGATTTGAAGAAAATCATTTCGTCAATTTTAATACAATAATTAAAAAATATAGGTATTTAAATTGTAAAAATTTAATATAGGGTGTTTCTAAATCCTTATCAAAATGGTTGGCAACCAAGTTTGGCTAGAGGGGTACAAATTTTTACCATAGTACTAATTTTTGTATTCTTTTGGAAAATCTAATTTCGAGGGATCACTATTATAAAACATGTGTCTTTTAAACCCCTAACATTGTGACTAACATGATTAACATGACCAATCTATTTGTTTGAAATGATTTAAGGTGATAAATTTTGTCCATCTACCACACCCCCCCCCCCCCCACCACCTCGCCACACCCTCCTACCTAACCCCTCATCTCTTATTATCCATACAATCAC
>Ga0116231_10007545_pt1 | contig 19816 bp, 11 predicted proteins | sample S1TSphgellanicum_2_FD_89695 | JGI IMG/M metagenome (GOLD analysis project Ga0116231, IMG submission 89695) | Host-associated microbial communities from peat moss isolated from Minnesota, USA - S1T2_Fd - Sphagnum magellanicum MG | ecosystem: Host-associated > Plants > Peat moss > Unclassified...
CCATTCCACCACTAAGATTGGTTTTTCTTTTCTTTTGGAAAAGAAGAGGTTTTAGGGTTAAACTCAACCTCCTTTAAGTTCTTAAATGTTCGCTCACCAACCTATTTACCCAATTAACCAAAAGGAAATACATGGAAACACAAAAAGACACCAAGATTGGTTTGCCATATTCATCCATTACATGTGTTTTGGCTAATATAAACAAACAATTTTTGGTTTTTGAATGATGAAACTATTTACTTGAAACTTCCCAAGGAAGGTATAGTCGAAAATCATTCATCTACAATTACCTTATAATTGTTTGGTGACTAGTTTCCATTGATTTTTGTTTATGTTTTGCTTTTGGGATTTTCTTAGTGCAAAGGGAATCAACAATATATCCAAATTCTAATCAACAAAGGTTATTATCAATGTTGTGCATCACAAACTTCATGGGTCACGATTTGACAATAATAGTTTTGCAATTTTTATTTTTTCATAAATGCATATGGAATAGACACGAATGTCATTCATTTAATTGTATTGTTATTAATGTTATGTGCATTATTTAAACACAAATGTCATATGTCTATTCATATTTTTTAAACATGAATGTTGTATGTCTTATGTTGTTTACACGTGAAAATCATGTACGCAACTTTCATGTTTAAACAATGCATGACATTGATGTTTATACAATTCGAACCTACAAAATAATAGATTTTCCATAGATTTAAAATGAACCCATGAAGCTTGTAAATTTTTAATGTGGGGTTATTTGAAATTTCAAAAAATAGATAGTTTTGGTTCTTTTAATATTTCAAAATCAAAGAACCACCAATTCCAATTCTTTGAAAAAAATCAAAATTGTAGAATTGGCAATCCCAATTTGTTATTTCAAAAATCTAAGAAAACCTATAGTTTTACGAAAGAACCAATAAATAAAAAAAAATTATCGCTGGTTATTTGATTTTTTCAATCTTTTGAAAAATGTGGTTATATATTAAAACCTAGTCTTTGATTTTTTAAAACAAAGGTTATGAATCTTAAAAACCACCATGAGAACCACCGAGGGTATGTTCTAATGTTGGTCAATTTTAAATTTTGGCTAGTTCAAGTCCCCATTCATGGTCAATTTATGAGGATACCTAGACCACTAATTCAAAATTCTGAAAAAACAAATTTTAGAATTGAAAATTGGCCAAAAACTAAATTGTTTACTTTCAGACCATGTTTCAAGGAAGTAAAAAATAAATAAAATTTTTGGGTTTAAACATGCATTGAAACAAGTGGTCACATTTCATTGGTGGTAAAAAGCTAGTAACTAAAATAAAATAAATTTTGGGTTCTACATAAGTAGGTCTTTGTCTAAATGTCAAAAGTTGTCATTTATTTTGTTTTCATTATTTAGTGGATTGTTTGTTGATTTGTGTTGGAACAATGGGAATGACTTTTGATTATGGTGGTGTGAGATTTTTGGGATGTGTTATGCTTTGTTTTTGTTTTTCTTGTTGTTTTATCATGGAGCATGGATGTTGTTGGCAAATTGGATGGAGTTTTACTGCGAAGGTCAAAGATAAATGGAACAACTTTTGGCAAGTTAAGTATCTTTGCCTTATTATTTTTGGTTTTGATTTTCATTGTGATTGTTTGAATAAGTTAATGTTGCATCGAAAGAAAAAATGATCACAACATGTGAAGTTCCTGATTTGTCTAACTATAGATCTCCAAAATTTCCATCATGTAGGAGATTATTTAGTTGGAGAATTGGAGCTGAATAAGTCATAGTGGCATGGGTGGAGTTGATGATAGGTTCTAGGGGGTAAAGGCTAATTTATTCATGGCATCATGATTTGAAGTTTTATATACCTGACTTTGTTTAAAGGATTTTGATTGTTATACATAGATAGGGAAAGTGAATACTTATTGATGTGGGAGTTCTTTGTGAGACTTCATTTCTCCTTGGAAACCATCTACTATCTTGGGGTTCAATTCATGTTGTATATGTGCAAGGGGATATTTTTTTGGAAGTTGGAATTATGCTTGTCAAATGTTGCGATCACTAAAAGGATTATTTAGTTGTTATCAAATGTTGAAAGAAAAGGTTGATTATTCAAATTGCAGTTGTTGGGCCATCTTGTAGGGCAAGTCAAAATGTTCTATGAAGGGTTTATAGGTTGGGTACATAATTATGATGCCATATGGAAAATCATAATAACCTATGAGTGGAGATTTATAGTGATATGATCCACTTGATACTAATAAGTTTTTGCTTTAATCTTAAGCCATGTAGAATTAGTTATTAGGTAGGAATCATATGAATGTATAGTAGGTATGAAGAAAATATTGAATTAGTGTGACTTATTCCTCCCATGAACACATACATGTATTTTGGCCATGTGTTCATAAGAGTTTGTGTTTACATCAACACCTTTTTTTTGTTACACTATTTTTAATAACTATCCAACATTGGTTATTTCATTGTTCATAATGTTTTATGTTTTAGTTTTGAAATATCAACGAGATCCTTAGCCAAAAGAGGTTATTTTGTTGTTTTCAAATGCCAATGTTCTATTTCTTTACTGAATAACAAATAATAAAATATTCACCCAATAAATCAATCATTTATTGCTTGGATATGTTTTTTCTTTTTTCTAAAAACTACATGGTTTTTAATTAAAAAGAAGGCTTGTGTTATAAGTTAGCAATTGAACTTTGTGTACATTTAAGCTTGACCTAGCTATTTGGAAGAATATAAATAAGGATTGATACATTATTTGATATATTATTCAGTTAAAATTATTTTTCAACTATTTGTTTACCATTGCACCATGAAGTACGTTTTTCGCACCATGTATTCTACCTAGTTAATGAAACATATATATATACCTTTTTATATTATTTGATTGCCAAACGTACATTAGGTCAAAACATATATCCAAAGATGAAAAGTTCGATTGGTTCATAAATAGGCAAGAGCCTTGTGATGGTGTATAAGAAAATGAAATCAAAATAATATGAAGTCATGAATGAACCATCCTCCACTATAAACTCATATAATAGATGAAACAAAACCAATTATTTGTTGATGACAATAACGTGTTAAATGATTTAGTAGGATATGTAATATTGAAGGAATGTTAATAAATATTATTTTATGTGTGATGTTCATGTGCCTTCTATAATGAAGAAATTAAGGCATCTCCATCATTCACTTTTTTGCAACATCATACCCTAAATCTAGTGGCCACATTGATGGATGAAAATGTCAAGTTGCCATGGTTAATTGAATGAAAAGTGGATGTAAGTTGTACCTTGATGTGATTACCATTTCAACTTAAAGCTAAATAATGCTTTTTGTGGTTAAAATTTTACATGATTTGTCTAGGGCAACTAAAGAAAATTGAGTTACATGTGTCATTTATAATTAAAAATAGTAAAAAACCAATTGTTAGTATGCAAATTCTTTGTAGTATTATGAGTTTGATGCTTAGAAATCCAATCCTAGAAAGAATATTTGTTTTTAACGATTGCCAATGATTGGATCTTGTGATACATGCAAGGAATGACATGATTACACATCTTCGTTAGCAACAAAATCTTGCTTTTCTTTCATCTTGTTGGTGTTGAATCCATGTTGGAAGTTGCTAATGCCATAGTTCCCTTACATAAAGTTCCACATGGGCATTTGATTTCAACAAAATTACTTTCCAAACTTGTTACTGCTATCAATATCATGTGGCAAGATCTCATATGAGAAAAGAATTTTTCTAAAAACCTATAGGTTTTTTGAAGTGTCAAGTTGTGCGTGGGGTTGCAATAGTGACATCGTCCACAAATTACACAACTAGTTACAATTGACAAAACGTTTACTAGTAACAATGGAAACCTTCTTAAGGAAAGTAATTGACAACCTTTTGGACCAATGTAAATTTTGACCATGTTCTAAACTTTAAAGGGAGTAGTGTTTTTTAAAAAGATTTATGATGTTGTGTCATATTCTCTTTTCATACATAATTATGTGAAATTTTGTACACACAAAAAATAGTTGATAAGAGGGGAGGATATAACTTATACAAATGACAACAGTGAACCGGCCTAGTAGTGCACCATGCAAGATGCATGGTGTGTGGACAAAGAACATGTTTTTGTTGTATTCCTATCATGCAAAATGGATGGCATGTGGACAAGAAACATGCTCTTTTTCTATTCCTATTTGATTGTTAAACATGATGGTTTCTAATAATGTAGTGACCATTGTTGGGTTCTTACTTTTCAAAAACTTGCCGGTCCTAGTTTTAAACTTTAAAAAAATAATTCAAAGAACTCCCAATTTTGGTCCTAGGAATTAAATTTTTTATAATAGACCTTCAAGTTCAATTTTGGGCTTGATTTTTCATATTTCAAGATTCCTAGTTTTAACTACCTACACATAGCCCAAAATTGATTTTTTTTAGTAATTAACAATAATTACAACCAATAAAAAATGACCACCTTCACCCAACTATGTGTTGTAAGACCAGTAAAAAAAGAGTCTAAATGGAGCTTAGAAATAAAATGAAAAATTAAGTTTGTTTACCAAACAGATTTGTAAATTATAGAATAAAGGAGAAAAAAAATTTTATAAACATGAATAAAACTAGGTAAGATTGTTGGAACACTAAAATGTCAAACAATTTCTTTAGTTTGAAGCTTGATTGGCTTCTTATTGAATCCATTTCGGTAGGCCATGATAAATACTCAAACTCCAAAAACCAAATTGAGTTTGGTTCGAATTCTATTGTGAAATTTTCTTTCCTACTTTCTTTCATTCTTTCAAAATTACAATTGCAAACAACAATCAAACCATGGAAAGACAAAAAGTGAAGGATCAAGCATAAGAACAAGTTTTTTGTAACTCTTCAATTGTGTTGACAAAAAAGAAAATTTTCATGAGACAAAGATTGTGTAAACATTAAAACTTCCTTTGAGTCCAAAGAATAAAAAATTTCAACACTTCTCTTGAAAAATCTCTCTGCATTATGTAATGATGGGGCCTTTATCCTTGAAAGAAATCGATGTCATTCATCAATTGTGCAAAGCCACCAAAAACAATCCAATAGAGGCAATGCCAACCAATAAATTGGTTTGAACCTCTAAGCTTGACCTATTGATCTCCTAGTGACTCTTCAAGGGGTCATTGATCTAAAAACTACTCTATCAACCAAAGAGGAATGGAAATTTTTTTATTGTCTCCTAAGATTTCAAAATTCAAAAACTTTTTCCCATTTAACACATGCCTAAATAAATAAAATTGAAAATAAAAAAACTTGAAGTATGTTCCAAAACTAATAACTACATGTTTAAACCCATCTTCCTCACCTCACACCTTCACATTTATTATTTCAAAACCAATGTGTACTTGAATTTGTTTCTTTGCAAATTAACATGTTTAACCCAACTAAGAAAAAAAATTAGAACAAAAAAATTAAAAAACTAAAAATTCAAACTTGTACAAAACAAGTTTGGGAGCTAGGTCTAGATTTGGTTCTAATAAGAGGTTGATTGTTGGGTTCTAGTTCAATTTTGATTCCATTCGAAGGTTGATTCCCAAGTCCAACTTTGGTTCTAATTGGAGCTCAATTTACTAGTGTTGGTAGGTTCTTTAGTTCCAAGCGTTAAGATTGGAGGTTTAGGTTTACTTTCTTGTGTGTTGGACTTGAATTGGTTCTTCTCTAGGTGGAACTAGGACTAGGATTGGACCACAGATTAGCCTTTTGCAATAACTAGAACCAAACCTAAACCCATGAATTTTTTTTTTTCAAAACAAGGTGGTCTTTTAAGTAAGAAAGTTAATTTTTAAAAAAAATTAGCATGTAGGCTGAATTTTGTAGGTAGATAATCCAATTTAATTTGCTATAAAACTTGGTACCATTACAAATCGAAGTTTTAATTTACTATAAAATCAAATATTTACACAATTTCAAGCCTTGGATAGTGTATAATGTGTACATGCAACTAGATCTTAGTTTTGAACTAGGCTCAAAGGTTCTTGGATTTGAAAAATAGTGCCAAAACTGAAATTATATGTTTTGAAATTTGAAGAAGTAAGCTCAAACCTAGACCAAAGAATCAACAAAAAATATATTTCTAAATGTCAAAACTAGGATCAAAGGCTTTCTAAAAAAAACAAAGAACTAAACAACACTATCACTTAACCATTGTTGCTCCATTATGGAAAAAACACCTAGTTATCAAACCAACTATCAATAAGGTTATTAATAACTTCCTTAACAATTATTGATTTATTTTAAAATTGAGTAAAACACCTACCTGCTTGGTAGGTAGCATCCAAGGAACCAACATGACCTCTATGGATTAAATATTAAAATTTGAAATTTTAATAACCTACTTGCACTAAAACCCTACACTTGTAGGTTCACCTTCTTGAGTAAGGCCTCTTAGAGCTAAGAATCCCTAAAAACTACCCTACTTTGCATAGAATAATAGGTGATTATTGAAAAGAATAACTAGATAAAATTTTAATGAGGGTATTATATTGACAAAGAAATTGATAACAAGAGGGTTTAAAATAAACCCTAAAACATACCCTCTTGTTCCAATACTAAAGAATAAAAATGCAACCTAGCTGGACCATTATGAAAATAGTAATAAGGGGCCAACACTGGTACCCACATAAGTAGGGGAAGGGAAAAGTAAGAGGGTTTAATAGGTTGGTTTACCATGGTAACTCAGTCATGGTTCATCTGCAACTATCATAATGGGTTACCAATGGATGGTGCAATGATGGGTGGTGTTGGGTGGGTTTAGGGTGTGCCACAGTGAACCAACACCCACCAGCACACCATCATCCACTACCATCCACTGGATGCCTGTTATTACTCAGTTGTGGATGAACCTTAACTGAGTTAATATTTGGTTTCACCTCGGTAACCAATTCTGTAGGAAATAGGTCTCATATATAGGTATCTAGGTAAGAAAATAGGTAACTACTAGGTAAGTAGATGGGTTTATACATTTGTAAGGGCTGTTTTTACTACCTACCTACTAACAACCTGCTTGTGGGTTGTTAGTAAATAGGTAGGAAAAAAAAGAAGCAATTGAGTTAATCACCATGGTTAGCTAGGGAACTGAAACCCAACAGAAAACTGCTTTGTGATCACTTTACCATTCATCCTTCATGGTGCACTGGTGGGTGCTGCTGGTTCTCACTGTGGCCGTGTTGTTACAATAGGAAAAACCTTTACACATGACTAAATATGAAAATTGCAATAGCAATATGCAAAGGACCACATAACCAACTTCATTCATCATGGCTGAAGGGGTGATACACAATATGTGCTCCAACTCCTTGAGATCATGTATGTTGCTCTATGGACACACAAAATCGGAGAAATGTTGGAACTGTTCTATGATTTAGCTCCTTTTGGTGTTGCATCATTAGTAAGTCTGAAGCAATTGTAGGATGGAATACGGATCTTGTAAAGACTCATGCAACAACGTTTGTAATTCGCATGAAGGAGTTTCAAATCTTAAAATTGCATCAGAGGCATGACAATAGTCAGTAGCTAAATTAGAGCAAATAAAAAGCACATAAAGAGTTCAAAAAATTGCAATGTCATGCATGGGCAATTGCAGTTTGTTCCTTTGGAGCTGCATCCAGGTTCAATTTTGGGGGTTGCTGGTGAAGATACCCCAACCCAACGCATCTGTTTGGAATATCACCCAACGCATTCCTTGAATGAGTCTTTTTTTTAATAAGGGTTTATTACATCTAAATCCAGTTGCATGACACCATATAATATGTGATGCTTAAGATTTCAAAACACCCTTTGTGCGCACACCAACCTACATCTCTTCAAGATGTATGAGAATTCAAGATCCTTGTTTTTCATCCTCTTTTGAAGAAAGTGCTATTGCATTTCGATATGCTTTGTGCTGTCATGTAAGTGACAAATCAAAGCCAAGACAACAAGCTTAATTATTAGGATGGAGTGGTAAAAGCTTCAAGTTGCTAAACACTGAAGTACTTGAATAGTTGATGAAATTAAATGGCTTGTTTTGTAATTGAGACAATGTAGTTACATTTTCATATTTTTTAGTTGTGATAACATTTGTTGTATGTTTCCTACATTATCATACTATTGCTTTCACACCATAACACTCAATTTTCAAGAAATTCCATGTAGTTCAAAAAGGCACTAAAGTTTTTAAAAGAAAATTCATATTATTTATTAAATAAAGTTAAAAAGAAGGGGAACATAAGACCCAAAACACAAAGACATTCAAGGTTTCAAACAAATGTTTTGTTGCATGACTAAAATTCATGATCTTTTCATGATTTTGTCCATTTATTACCAACACATTAAATTTGAGACATAGGTTTAGATCTATGCTTCATATGTTTTACCATGTAAGTAGTCTATTCCTACAATCACCTACATTTTGTTAAATGTAAAGTGATGTTTCCTATTGTGTGCAAGCATGTGGTTTCATTGGTTATGAACTCTTCAATATCTCTTCAATCATGTTGTTTGCATTAGCTTTTAAGCACCATTCACACCTAGTGCTAAATCCATGTGAAGTCAATGTTAAATTTTCTTGATTTTGTGGTGCATTCTCATATGTAATGTTAGGTAGTTTTGTTTATGATGTGTCATCTTAGTTGGCAAGTGGTGCTAACTTGGTATTAAATGTATGTTGTAATTAATAATAAATATAGGTTTAAACCTACTTAGATTTATTTTGTCAATCAATGGTATGTAAAGTTAATAGAAAGGACCAAATAACTCAATGTTACATAATATGTAGATGATTGTGGGGTTTGAACTCACCATCCATCTCACTTAAACCGCCTTCCACAACCCTAATCCAAACCCTAGGTTGTTCCCTTTTCAAGAAATTTCATGAACGTTTTTAGAAACTAAAAACTTCATGAACTTCTATTGTTGTTTAATGTCCAAACATTCTATGGCTAAATGTCCAAATTCAAGGTTTAAATTCTGGATTGCTATTCAAAAAGTGAATTCTCTACAACATTTAGAGTTCTTTTTCATAATTCAATGTTCTTGTTTCTTTAATTACAACATGGAACTATTTGGTAGTAACATCAATGACTATGAAAAGTGCAAAGAAGATTCAAATTCTTGTAAAAAAGATCATGAAAATTTGTTTTCAATGTTTCTCAAATCTAAAATCAAGTTCAAAATCTTCAATGTTTTCATTGTTTTCAATTTCCACAATGTCTTCAACACCTTTAATCAATCTTTACTCAATGTCTGTATTGTTTTAAACACACAACATAATGTGTAATTTTTTTGTCTATAATATGTTAGTAGTTTTCTTATGTAGAGCTACTATATAATAATAATAAATTCAGATAAACGGAAGATATTTTTTTCAAGACTATGAACCTTGTTTATTCTTTATTGTAAGTCTTCTATGGTGTAAGTCTTGGTTTCATATGGAAAAACACCAACATGCAATTGATAGACACATTTTGATACCTCAATTTCATTTTTGACATGAATTTAGAAATGCAATGGATTTGAATATGTCCACCTATGCAAAAAAGAGGCCCAAAGGCAAAATACATCATCAGAAAACTCTAATTATGCCATTGACACCCACTAAAGGAAACATTGTTAGCCAAATTAGGAGCACAAGGAGGTCCTAGCATTCATTAAAGCCAAGAAAGATGAACATGTTGTAACATTAGACAAGGTGGATCTTATAGACAAGTTTGAAACATTTATTCAAAAATGGAAAAAAAAATTTAAAGTGGTGATTGAATGCAAGTTCTTTTCAACATATGTGGAATTATTTGGTTTACAAGGATAAATGGGGAAACATTTAAAGCAACTTCAAAAAAATCTATGATCACCTGTTAAGAATTAGAAAAGGAAAAAATGAGGACAAAACAATGAGTTTTCAACATAGAGCATCATTTCATTTACCTTGTCAATTTGGTTATGGACTATATGAATTGCAGATCCAAGAAACTTTTGTGGTCATTGGACCTAGTATCTTCAAGCAACCACATGTCCAAGATCTATTGGATGATCAAAATGACATCTAAAAATTAGGTGGATACACTCTTAAAGATGCAATAAATTTGAATGAAAATTCCATGACTCAAGACAATGAAAAACATGACCACATATATAATGTTGGATGGAGTGATAAAAGTTGGTTAAACATCAAAAATTTCAAATGTTATAAATGTTCATACAACACATTCATGTATGATCCTAGATTATCCAATTTTTTCATTACAATGCCCACTTGTTTGTCAAGCTTTGGACACAATGGATTGCCAACAATTGCACAAAATGTATGCAAACTTGATTGCCCATAGTCCTACAAAGCCCTATACTCATTAAATTTCTCACAACCATTCAAAACTCTATAGCTAGTTGATTGCCAATAATCCTACAAAGTGAAACAATAGTCCTTGATGCCTATCAACTACCATTGTACATATCACTTAGATAGTCTCCAATTTTGTAAACATGAAAAATCAGATTATTCCATAGAACACAAATACCTACCTTACACAAAATCCTTAAAAACCCAATTTAGTCAACAATTTGTAGAATCTTCAAACATCAACTTCAATAAACAAAACAACTTGCAAAAGAACACTACTACATAACATGGTTAAATTATGTTAGTTTAGTTGATTGAAAATTTAGTCATAATAGATAATGGACAAAAATGCCATTAGTAAAAATAAAATAAAATTTTAAACAAAAAATTGATTAAGTTTATTTCAATGTTATGATTGAAGATGCTTATCCAAAAATTACTAATTTGATTGAAGCTACTACTAATTGACACGGAAATATTAATTTAATATTTTAAAATAAAATAATAAAAAAATAATAATATCAATAAAATTTTGAAATTTGAAGTTTTTTTACATTGAATTATGCACAAATCCAACACCATTTTAATTTAATTTTATTAATTTTTTGGGATAACTACCAAAGTTTACCAAACTTGTGAAAAAATGTCATGATGACATCATTTTCACAACATGCTCAAAATGTACTTTGAACCTATAATATTTAAATTTTACAGTCACCTTAATTAACCCAAAAGTACATGGTCCAGTATATTGGTTGTTGGGTAAAAAATATAGTTTTATAACAAAATTTATTTTTATTCTCAATGACCAAATATAACTAATATTAGGTATGCATTAAATTATATATATATATATATATATATATATATATATAAGAGTTATAATAAATATTAATTATAGTAGTACGTTCCAAAGTTGTTATAATTGATGTGATGTCACTTTTATGTCAACCAACATGTTAATGTAATGAGGGACATGTTAGTTTGTCAAATCAACAATGACATTAATAACATATTCCCACAATTATTTTTTATTTTTTATTTTTTCATTTTGAAGGCAATATTTTTAAATTATCTATTTAATTATGAATTCATAAGATGGAGTTTTTCGCCAAAGGGTCACTAAACTTCAATCCCAAGAACAAAACAAAAAAAATCTTGATTATTGAGATGTGCCAATTGTATTTTGGTCACCATCTCAACAATCAAGATTTTTTCTTTTTCAATTTTTTAATAAAACTTCTGCAATGGAAATTTGGTCACCACATGAACCAAGGTGGACCCCAAGGTGTCCACAAGGACCAAGATTAGGTCTACCTCAAGTGTATTCTTATGGTGATTGGATTTTATCAAATATATTTTTAAATCTTGACAATGAAGATAACAATTAAAATTCAATCACCACATCTCAATGAAATTTTTTATTCTTTGCTTTTAAACAAAAATATGGTTGCCACATGGACCTTGGTCCAAGCCAAGTCTACCCCAATCAATGTGCTAGCCAAATTTATGTCACACAAATTTTTTTAAATGAAAATTGAAAAAAAACCTTGATCATCAAGATGGTAATCTAAATTCAAGCACCACATTTTTATAGTTTGGATTTTTTTTTTCACGATCAAATTTTGGTTGGCATATGGACTAAGACTTAAGTCCAACCAACCATACTTGTCCTTAGAATTACATGGAGATTAAATTTCAATTGCCATTGGGTAAACATTTAACCCTCGTAGAAATGTTATTATTTTGACTTAGGTTGATCCTGATTTGACATGACATTAGGCTATGTCAACATCAAAATGGATGTGATAAACTTGACTTGACAAGTCATGGCCTTGATAACCCTAATATGCATAATAATTAGTATAATGAAAAAGGTGGAATTTATACTAAAAGGTCATAGTAGAAAATGTAGGATTATTGAGCTAGTATTTAGTTGGTCTAGACATGGATTTGATGAAAGCTTGAATGTAGCAACTTGGTGGTTCACTTCGTTTTTAGCAATCCAAACCTTGTTTGTTTTGATTTTGAAACTTTAAAACATAATTTTTTTTATGATGGAGAAAAACCAAATGTTTGTTGTTTGTACTTATTTTGTGGGTATCAAACATCCAAGTCATCATCATTTAAAACATGATATAATATTGAAATATTTGTTGAATATTTTTAAAAATAAATTTGAGCATTTTAGTCATGATGTTTTTTTAATCATGAACAATCACCATATTTCATCATTATAAAGTCTTCACATTTTCAACTAAAATTAATAACTCAAACAAATAAATGGTGCCAAAATTCAATGAACAAATTAAATTTAAAATAATTCCAAGGTGGATTAAATATGTGGATATTATAATGTTAAATAATGATAGAGTGCAAAAACTTAAAATTCCACATAATACCCCCCCAACAATACCCTATTTGATGCACCTAGTTAGGAGAATTGACATGTATATAATGAACCCCCTAGGGCTTTAACATGACATGCCATGTATTTTCAAATAATGTTTTTAGAATCTATGAAAATTATGGTGTCATTTAATAGGTTAGAAAATACAATATCATTACTTGGCTTTCAAGATCACTTTTGACAATCACATATTGTGGCTCATCACAATCAAAACTAATTTGAAGTTGCATTCATAGTTTTAAAAGTTAAGGGTGTTAAAATAAAAGTATTTTTCCAAAGACTACATGTCATATGTGCCATTCATGTGTTGATTTATGGTTCCAAATCTTGCATTTTTCACATGTAATTTATAACTTTTTTTTAAATTTAAATATTTAAAACTACATTTTGAAGGTGTTTCCATGGTACAATGTACACATTTTGTGTCAAAACTAAAAATACATATAGTCTGAAAAATATTAACACAAAAAATTTCACTCACTTTGAATTCTTTTTAAAATCTCATTAAATTGATTTGGCCCTTAAAAATAAAACCAATTATATAAAAATCATGAATATGAAATTGATTCATAATTGTGTCTTTATGTAAATGTACACCCATAATTTTATAAATGACGCACTCCCAACTCCTTAGAGGACTCAAATGTGAACCCAAGTAACAAGCAGTGGAAAAAGGAGGAGTCGGAGCACGCTCCTTAGCTCACAACACTTTGAGGGGTAGAGGGGCATGTTGGAGCTCCGGGATGAGACTAGGAAGAGTTGACAAGCTTCACTCACTCACACGGGCCTGCACACAACCCACACAAAGTGGTTAATGCATAGTTGGAGCACCTTTGGTGCTAGGACGAATCACGGGCAACACGGACACACAAGACTCACCACGGCCCAGACTTGGGGAAGCCACCACCTTCCCCCTTATAGTATACTCTGTGGTTGGCCACGGAGGCTACATCCAAATGGCTCTTTTTCCCGGGACTCCTGAGTGGGAGTCCCAAAATCTCGCTAGTTGGGACTCCCGTGACTTTGGAGCCCCATAACTTTGCGAACAAACCTCCGATCGAGGTGCGGTCTAAAGCAAAATTGTAGCTCTCGTTGAGAGCTTTCCAACGATATGTGACACGTCCCCTGCAGCTAAGTAAATTGGGTCGATTCCCGACTTTTTGTGGTCGGGAGTCAAATTGGCAATTGACTCCCGACCCTTCTTTTGGCCATAACTTGTGTCTCAGATGTCCAAATGAGCGCTACGAGCCCATTTTAGACATCTACGTTCCAAGAGCTTTCCAATGATATCAGGAACGCCACAAGACATTGAGGTTTGACCCTTGCAATCGTTCTCCGAAGTTTCGGGAGTCCACCGGGACTCCATTTCCCAAAGTGGGAGTTGCCTTGGGAGTGTGAGTGTTCACTCTCTCACATTCCCTCACACTTTCTTACACTCTCGGGAGTATGTTGGTGTGACTCCCCAGCTTCTTCTTGGCCCGCACCCTTGCAATGCCTTTGCCTTGATTCTCGAGCTTCCTTCCTCTTGGCCCGCAACCTTGCAACCCCTTTGCCTTGGTCGTGAGCCCAAAGCTAGGGTTGCGACAATAAATGTTATTCAAAACACCCTATTTAACAACAAAATACCACTTTTCATTAATTTTAAGTTTCCATTTTATTTTTGTAGAACGACAGAGACAATACTCAACCCAACTACATCTAAAATGGTAGAACATTTTACAAATTTAAAATATCATAAACATCAACATTATAATAACATGATGTATTTTCAAATATTTTTATAACATTTAATATAAAATTCCTGATTTTATAACAAATTGAAATTTTTGATGTGGAAGATTATTCATTATGGTGGTTTCTTTGTATATGCAAAGTTTAATAGACAAATTCCTATTAAAATTAGTGTTTTTTAGTCCTTTTCTTACATTATAATGTTTGTGACACATTGTTACAAATTTAAAAGGTATTTCAATTAACAATTGAATTGTTGATATGTGCACCAATTTCACAACATTATGATAATTTAGGATGTTATCCACCTTTGATTACACATTTCCATCAAAAAAATCTTCCCCAAATATCTATAAAGACACATTAAAAATGTGTTGTAATGAAAAATGTCAAACTATCACTACTTTTTGTTTACACTATAACATGGAAACACCCTTGATCACACATTGTGCATATTATCCATCCATGTTCTTTACCACATAAAAATGAAAAACTTTTGTTAAAGACACATTTTCATGTTCGAACCAAAGGCGGTCAAATGTGTTGTAGAAATGAAATACACCAATTTTAACTTTTTTTCTTTTTTAATCATCCATATTATGAAACTCAAACCTCTCTAACTGTGAGAAGGCAATTTGGTGTACATTTGATAATCAAATTTAAGGATGTTTGAAAAAAAAGGATTTTCCACTTCAATGTTTTGAATGATTTATCATTTTTGAAACATCAACAATTTGCATCACATTCCAAGCATTGAAACTCTACAAATAATGGAGACTATTTTTAAAAAAATTTGGTTCAATCCAAATTATTGTGCTTCCTTTGTGATTTTTCAAAGATATAGAATTATAGTTTCAAGCCGTGTCCACCCCCTTAAGTGGCTTTTAAGATTGTGAAAGTTCTTGAAGTCATTGTTTGACTGTAATGATGAAGGTTGAAACATAGTCAAGGATGCGATTGCCATGAAAGCTATTTATTTAATCACTTCATTGCATACTAAAAAATCATGTTTGAGGAAATTGAACCTTTGTGCAATTCTACATGTCCTTTGTAATTGATGTACAATTGTATCACAACTTTTCCACAAAAATATGATGCATATGTAAATAAAACATTTTATGTGCATTTGAAATTCAATAAGTTCCATTATAGTCACACAATAGTTGCAATGGTGTCCTTCTATGATCAAAATATGCACTTGATATATGGTTTTGACCAATTTCAAACACTTAAATCATTTAAAACCCTACATCTTAACCTACCCTTCCAAATGCGCTCTTGAAATTTATCAATAATGATGCTTTCATTCATTCAACTTTCCGTAAAAAATTGTACATAGAAGGAGAGGTCAATTTACTTATGCGAGGTACGCATATAATCAAAGAAATAACTACATCCAGTACTCTTTCAATATTCCCAAAATTCCCATGAATTCCCCCATGAGTCATGACTCGGGTAAATCAAGGTTTCATTATTGTAATCTAGGTTCCATAAGAATATTGAATTCTAAACATGCTAGATGATCTTCAATTGCTTGATCAATATTTTAGTATTGTGCAATAACAAAATCTTGTGCTCCAAACAAACGAGTGTTGTTTCTCTCAATAACTTTGACAAGCTGTATGTATTCATTGCTAGATTCTCATTCAATTGAATCAGATGGAATCTAAGTCAATAATCATTAAATGGAAGCTGAATTTTAGATAGAAGCTAAGCCCATATAGACAATGATCCAAACATTGCTGCAATATTATTGTTCAACATAGAAGAAAATGAAACATATTCCTCACAAATAAGGTCATTGATTTGATTCTAGATATGAACCAAAACAAAAGACTTGCTCGAATGATGCTCGCTACACTAATCAAGTATGGAAAGCACTAATTAGCTGGTCCATCATAAACAACAAAATCAAAAACATGGATTTGCTTATTGTGTCTAGGTGAAACATTGCTACAACATTATCTACCATGGCCTACACATTTGATCAAGCATGTATTTGTGGTTGATCAAGCATGTTTTGGGTGATTGTATGATTAGTGACTGGACGGCCTGGCACCAAGCCTGGGTTATAATCAGTTGTGTCCAAGACTAATGCATCAATAGTACTAATGGATTTTTGTTGTGCTGGACTGATATGGTCGATCGGGGACACACCGTGTCCTTGCTTGAAGTCTGACATTGTAGTATAGATGTATTCATCGGTGACATCATGAGTAACATCGACTTGATGCTTGTCAACCATGAATGGGATAGACTCCAGTTTGATGTGATTGATCTTGCCTGCAGTGGGGAAGAATGTCTCCAATTGTCATTTATTATGTGCTTCAACTACAATCATGTTTTCTAGATATCTTCATTATTTTTTGTTTGAGCATTGATTCTATTGTTGACCTTTAACTATACCAAGTTCTGATGCTGGACAACTTGTGGAGAAAGAAAATGAAAACTCTTTTGAAAAATAATAGGAACATGTAATGAGTCACCATTTTGCATTTTGCATGCACACGAAACAAGAACTGTCTTGCTCACCTTGAGGAGTATCGACTTGGAGGATTGAGCTAACCCGGGTGGCATTACTGTTGCAGCTTGTATGCAACATTAGCAAAAGCATCAGTGCCATGACCACTGATTTCATCGTATATTCACAAGCCCCTGCCATACCGTTGGCCACAGGCTCGTACTAGTGATCTGGAAAAACAAAGAACACCCACCACATCTCTCAATTCAATGACTTTGGTGCAATAGTGCAACCAGTGATCAACATGTGATCTACTCTCGACAGGACTGATTCTGACATCCACATCCCAAGAAGATTAAGTAAAACCTTCCCACCATAATAACAACATGAATTTGCACCACTTACAAGAGTTCCAACACAAATGTGAACACTAAGACTAAAAGGGACACTACTAACAAAGTTTTTTAACAACAAGGCTCCTGCAATAAGAAAAATATTGTTGACAAAAAATGACAAAGATCTAGATCTAGAAACCAATTGAAGACATATCAAAAGGAATCAGGAAATTTTCTATGGTGAATTATTAAAGATAGTATTGAAGGAAATCACCTTGACGAAGAATATCAATTCAACCTGCAGGCTCCAACTAAGAACCCTGGATAGCTAGCAAGTGTAAATGAGCTACAAAAAAAATTAGCTACAGCCTTGGGGCTGCAGTAAATAGTCTAATAGAGAAATTGAGAAGGATTTGAAAGCAAGAAGGGCAAGAAATCATGAGATGAAAAACTGAAGAGCAACAAGATGATACATATAGGGGACAGACAAGAAGCTGCCCCACAAGAGATCATAACAAAATGAAGATGACAATGCCTGCACATACCAGCACAACAAATCTGGCCCTTTATGATTTGAAAACTAGTGATTGATGTAAGACCTGCTCAACTGGTGATTGATGTAAACCTGCTCAACTAGTGATTGATGTAAACCTGCTCAACTAGTGATTGGTGTTTGGATCCACACTGTTAAAGATTGTCACACATTTCTTCCCACCAGCTGGTTGTGAAAGCAGATTCAAGGGTCATAGTCCAGGACAATGTTGCCTAATAGTCCCACTCAGCAAGTGTTCTCCTCTTTTCACCTGTATAGATGGGCCAAAGGGGAGGAACTTCATAATTCAAAATAGCACCTTCTATTTTGGGGAACTTCCATAGTTTCATTTTTTTTGGAGTCATGGGCCAAACAAATTGGCTCATTGGCCAAAAAAAAAAAAAAAAAAACTTGGGAGGCAACTCATCTAATTAATGCAAAGCACAATAGGTATTCATGAACACTAAGTACACCCAGTTTATAATGGGAGTACCAGTCCAGGTTGAAGATGTTGACAATCCATTGTGGAAATAGAAATTTCATGCAGCCAATGAGAAGCCTCAGGGAAGCTTAATTTTTTCTTTTGGGTTTTTGGGGGTGGGGGAGGGGGCAGATTTTTGTGTTTTTTCTGTTCCCAATTTGTTCCACCTGGTTCTCAAAATGCTCCCAAATTACCAATGAGTTCGGTAAGACATTCCCAATAACACCTCATTTTTTATCCCATATTGTTTGGCCATGGTTCATCTTCCATGTATGTAATTTGTTACTGCAGGATATGGGATAGGATGGGTGTCAAGGGAAGTGTGGGGGGCAAGGAGCATACAAAGCATGCTTTTATTTTGGGGGAGGAAAGCTTATTTAGGCTTCTATGTTCCAAAAATATTGGTGATGGGCCAATCAAATGTCTCCTTCTGGGAAGGAAAAAGAAATCTGTGGGCGCACTCCTCATGAATTAAAAGAAGCGTAAATGAAATAAGTAAGCCCCAGTTATATATATATACTGCCGTATAATACAAAGGCGATTAACTAAGATCAATAGCATTTCACATATCATAGTCTGAAGGGTAAGCCTAGCATTTGTACGAGTTTGGGATCGTGACATGTCAAGCACTCCAATTCTCCACAAAGTAAAACTGAAAAAGGTTCTCAGAAATACCTACCCCAATTCCAGTCGCCATCTTGATGGTCTGGATTTTTCCCAAACAACAAAATTATTTATTTGTTTATTCATTGCAACTACAATGCCATTTTTAGCATCTGATCTGCACTACTAACATAAAACAATTTGTCTAATCTTTGTTGTGCATAGCTATGTACATGCTATTGAAGCTGCTCCTCTGCCATTTTAATCTTCCTTGTGTTATGTACACCAATGGATCTCCTCTTTTCCAGATCTGCTAAATGTTATACTTGTGCAAAACACATTAAAGCAATCCTAGCTCACAAAAATATACAGAGCATATTGAATATAACAGAAAAGTATGCTCTTTCTAATCTTTTGAATCGTGCAGTCACATTAGAGAAATCTGTAAAGTCACACTGTCTTCACCGTGTACTTGGGCCTCCTTTCACCCCTTAAGCCCTCTTCCAGTGATATCAGTGAAATAAGGAAATTCTTATTAAATCTGGGTATGAAATGCTGAAACTCAGCATTTAATGCACAAGGTTCGAGAGGATTTATAATGGCTGTACAGGTAAGAGCAATGAAAATATATGTAACAGCAGTGTTGGCGCTCAAGACAAAAGAAAAACTGGGTGAAACTCAGTTTACCACAAAAATCGATGGTTTTTTGAGTCCCTCTCCCCGCCCCTTCCTCCCCTTGAAAATAATTTACTTTCTGGCAGGTTTTTTTTTACCTCACCCTATTTCCTTACTTTACGCATAACTCTATTGCATAGCTAATTGATTTTACAATGAGCTTAGGTATCTTAAATAAAAAAGCAAACATGGTGTCTGTCCGTCTGTCTGTCACGACAAACAGCGCAGGGCAGGGGCAGGG
>Ga0116231_10007546_pt1 | contig 19814 bp, 17 predicted proteins | sample S1TSphgellanicum_2_FD_89695 | JGI IMG/M metagenome (GOLD analysis project Ga0116231, IMG submission 89695) | Host-associated microbial communities from peat moss isolated from Minnesota, USA - S1T2_Fd - Sphagnum magellanicum MG | ecosystem: Host-associated > Plants > Peat moss > Unclassified...
AACTCTATGATCTTTTATTTTCAACACTCTCTCTAAATATATATAAATAAAAAAACAAATATATTTATAAATATATATATATATATATATATATATATATATATATATATATATATATATATATATATATATATATTTATGTATGTATAAGTCATATGTGAAAATATAAGCCACCTAATCCTTATTGCTGACATATTGAACAAGATCAATTTTCCTTACTAAAACATCACTCAATGATAATGCATTTCAACATGTTTTGTTAACACTTGTAGTATGTGACTGCTGTTATCATAATAAATGACAACTATAACATTGAATTTAATTGTGCCAAGTCTATGAATACTTTTCATAACCAAATTACTTCACAATGTTTATGAATTTATGTACTCAACCTTTATGTTTGACAAAACAATTGTTTGTTGTTCTTGTTACTCCAACTTGTTGCACCACTCTAAAATTAAGACATAAAATTGTTAATGGATATTTTATCTAAAATGTTGTTAACCCAATTAACACCAATGTGCCCATGTACCTATACTTCATAACTTCATTGAAAAATTCACATTAATCTAGGTTATGTTCAATGTACTTAAATATGCACCTAACAACATCCAAATGTGGCTTATGTGGTGTTTACATATATTGATTGATTCACTACTTTAATTACATAACGCAAATTTAACCTTGCGATAGTCAAACTACCTATTATGTGTTTGTACATAGTATTGTATTTCACAAGTCTACCTACATATAAATTCAACCTTACATTTTGCTCTAATGAAACTGACATAGGTTTATAACATGTCATCCCATACTCTCACAACTTGTTCAAAACATATTATCTTTATGTATAATAGCCATATCCCATTCGGAGATTTGATCACCTTAATATGAAACAAGTAACACAACTCTACCAAAACCTCCATCTAAAATTTCTACTTCAATTTTTTTTTCAAATCAAAATCATATAAATGATTATCTTGTAAGACAATCAAATCATCAACATAGATGATTATAATTATAATCATGTGGTCTATTTTTTCATATAAAATGAAAAATCAACATTGAATCTTTGGAATCCATTAATGACAACATATTGATCTATCTCTAAATGTTTACTTCAAGACATACAAGAATTTCCTTAATTTGTAAACAAAATTAGGTCATGTTTAATCCTTGTAATTTGGTGGTTGTTCCATGTACAATTCTTCCTAAAAATCTCCATGCAATAATACATTATTTGTGTCCATATAATTATGTAAAAACCATTTTTTCATTATTGCCATATATTGTAATGATTGCTCTTAATGTTATTATTATAGGAGTTGGGCTATATGTCTCCTCATAATATATGACATGTATGTTCCAAGTTTGGGCATAACCTTCAGCAAACAAACTAGTCTAATATCTATTATAGATGCGTTAACATGTTGTTTGACTTTGTAAACCCATTTGCACTCAATTGCCTTCTTATCCTTCAAAAAAAACATTAACTCCCAAGTCTAGCATTGATATCCAATTAATAATACCAAATCCTCATCCATGTCACTCTCCCACTTGGAATTTCTAACCACCTAGTCAAAAGAAATGGGCTTTACATTTTGTATAACCCCTAACCATGTGTATGCATAATGATTAACTATAACTCCATCATACTTGAGCCTCTTTATGGGATATTTGCCCCATGTGGATTTTTGTACTTTAGTGTTGTTATCAAGTGTCTTTAATGTTTTATTGGTTTTTTGAACTCCAAGAATGACAATTGATGGAACTCCTAGTTCTTCATCAAAACCCTTATTTGAATCACCAGATTCACCATCCACATGAGATTATTTAGTTGATGTTCAAGCATCATTTTAAGCATTGATAAAAGATTTTGCTTGTAATTTAAATTGTTTTGTCCATGAGTTACCATTGGACCTTCAATAAAAGACTTTATGGGTTCACTAATCAACCATGGCTAAGTTTTTACATTTCATGAAATATCAACATTTATAACCTCTCCATTTTATTTTATTTTCATTGGTGATACCAACTACTCATATATATATACATATAGGGAAAAAATAACATGCAAAAATAGGTTTTAAAATATCCTCCAACATTGCAATCCCTTATTTTAAATATAAATGTAAAAAAATTAAGTCAAAATCTCTTCAAGAATCATAATGAAACCATTATGCACTTCATTAACTTTATAGTAATTAAGTTGCACACCAAGTTTCAAATACTTTAATGTAAGAAAAAATGTAATATGTAGGTTTTGAATTAAAGATTCAGCAAAATATGGCATCTAATATGCAAAATTTCAAAGTAATTAATACATTTTAATGTGCAAAAAATCTAATTAAAGTCATACTTTCATTTACTCAAAACCAATTTAGAACATTTACTTGCATTTTCAAATATATACTTAAATGCATATTAAGAATATGCAACATAATATTATTATACTAATGTCAAAGAACATCTTCATATTGATCATTAATTTTTTTAAAATTAAAAAACAAATTTATAGATTTTTTTAATGGATATTTTCATTTAAAAAAAACAAGGATCACATATTGACCTACTTTAACATGCTTGCACCTCGGTATTCACACATAATGGCCAAAGTATTTGGCAAGGAATATTAGAATATTCCAAGTTTGAAGGCAATGCTTGAAATATTTAGGAAGGCTAAAAATAATACCTAAAATATTTAGTAAGTGTGAACAACAAGGTTTTAAGTATTTAATGAGGATTCAAATATTCAAGATGGCTTGAAACAATACCACAAATGTTCATGAAGGCTTGAAATATTTATAAAACCACCCAAAGAAATTGTAGAATATAATTTATTGAAAGGTGAATTTAGATCAAATTTGAAGGATTAAAAAACTTGATGTATGTCAAAATTTCACAAAAGAGAAAAGTTCATAAGCTACTAAATTCCAAATAAGAATCAAATGCATGGTTCTATTGGCTTCTATTGAATTAATTTGGTAGGTAATGAGAAATCAACACAACAAAATGCATCCATGTTCACTAAGTGCTTTCACTAGATCTTGAGTGAATTCACTTGTCCCAATTAATGGAACCTAGTGGGGATCCAATGGATTCATTATTGCCAATCCACTAAATAGGGACTAGTGAACTCCACCCACATTTTGTAATAGTGATTATTGTTACTTTGTCAAGGCTAGATGAAAATAGATATAAAACAACAATAAAAACCACAAGATTTTGATGCACATTTAATTTTTTTAATTAAATGATAAAAGAAAACATAGTTTTTCATTACTATGCATTAATTTTCAACTGATTTCAAATTGCTTCAATTAGATTTTTGTTTACATGTTTGAAATGCAAGTGGGTTTTAAAAACGTTTTTGTAGTGAAAGATTTGTGTAAAGTATGTGGTAAGTAAAGTTTTAATAAGTGTATTTTTACATTTAATTATAACCATCACCTTAAGAATATAATGATATTTATATCCCCAAAAGTAAAATGACAACTAAGTTTTAAAAGTAAACCAAAAGTATCCCTATTTACAAATTTACCACTTAGCAAATAGGAATACTTTTGATCTATTTCAAATTTTGTTTACTCCTAATTTTTTGAAAGTAAATTTTTATAGTGGTAATAGAGGTGCACAAGGGCTTTCAATTATATTTCCACCTAGTTTTATGCTATTTGTTTGCTTTTGTATGTGTGATATAATGTGAAGTTATAAACATTCACTTTTTGTGTTTACTTTACCATTTTTTACTTATATTAAATTAAGACAACATCAAACTTGTAGAAAAAATATGAAATTGCAAAATAAAATATACTTATACAAAAGTGGTTTAATATTACTGAAATCAAATGATCACAAGTAATCTAACCTTCCTAAAACATTTATATCATTTTTAAAATATAGTTTTAAGGCTGACACTTGCTTCTACTAAATAGTTACCAAAGGGATATGGTAAAAATAGTGTTAAACAAGATGGTCGGTACCCTTTGTCAATCTGGTTAATGATTCTTCCAAAAGTCATTGTCCTACATCTAATGAATGTTTTTCTGAATCTAACTTTTACAAAACTTACTAATTTAGTAGACCAATGGCTAACAAATGCACCAATTCATTTTTTTTATAAAAATGGTTTAACGTTTAACGTTAGCCTTCACTATATTTGGAATTACATCCTCATAATTCTTGTTCATGGGTTTCATTGATCAATACATGGGAATGTTTACTTGATTCTAAGAAGGTTAATTGATTAGCAATAACGTGAAAGATTAGTAAACTTATTCATTTTGTTGATATACTTCAAATGAATTGGATGAATTCCTCCACCTTGGATTTTAAGCCTACCTAATGTTGCTTAAAGGTTTTCCCTTTATTCTTCTTCCTTTTCTTTCCAACCAACAACTTTGATAATTTGAACACGATATGTTCTTCAAGCAATATGTTGTAAGTATGCAATCAATTTCAATTGAAGTCACCAAAAGTAGCACAAGCTTCTTGTAACTCAAATTGTTGCTACAAAACATTCAATTATTTGGTAATAAACATTTTTTCTTTATTCACATGCATTTTAAAGCTTTTTAGTTCAGTGATAGCATGTTTGAGGTCAACATCAAATTTGTTGGTAAATTTGTCTAACTATTCATCTATATGGAGTATCAATTCTTTAACTATTTACAATTTGTTACATAGGTCAATTGTAGTAGTTTTAGTAACCACTTGAACTAAACTAGTTTGCTTGTGCACATCAATCTCTTCATATCACAGTTCACCCCCACTCCCCCCCCCCAATGACCATTGATAAACTATATTAGTACAACTATTGTATGCACCCCTAACCATAAAAAAAAACTAATATATATTTCACTAAATACAATGAAAGGTGGTGGCCTCTAATGGACCTAAAATTAAAGTATTTTGGCTAGGGGGACAAAAAACATCACATCATATTCATAAGATCCTTAGGGGCCATTGTTGTATGTAAATTATTAGCTAATAAGATACTTGAAAGATGCATTTATTTTCATATTATTCAATTATATTAATTGACCCCAATTGGATGAAACCTTTTCAAAATTTTCATTTCCAAATGTAGTGTTCAATATCCATGGACAAGTATTTCTTCCCCACAAATATATTCACATGTCACCATTTTAGTCAAATTTCATGAAAATTCATTGGTATGCCATTAACTTTCTTGTGATTGCTAGTATTTCACATATTCATTACATTTAAAAGTACAGGAAAAAAAATCCCTTGAAGGGTATTTTTGGTCCATTCAAGGAAACCAACACCTTATAAACATTTGATGGTTTGGCATAGACTTTGTAATTCCCTTTATTGATGCACTAATTGTTTTTCTAGCATTTTTTGTTAATCTTAGTGTTTGGTAGTTATTATGTTTTAAGGTGTTCATCTTCACCTTCCAACAACTCCACACACACATCTTATGAAGATTTTGATTTTGCATTTCAAACTCAACTTGTAGGGCTTACATCTGCATATATTTCATCCAACTCTTGTAGCTTGAACCCCTGCTTATATAAATCAATAGCTTGTTGATTAATAACCTACTAAAAGTAGGTTTCAACTTCATGAATGCCTATTCAAAGTTACATCATATTCATCTACAAGTTCACCAACTATTCTAGATTCTAAATGAACTTGTCCCAAATAATAAAATAATGTGAAAACACAATACAAGGACCCCGTTTGGGGTGTAACATTATACTACTTTCTAAAGAGGTGCATGTTTGAGTGTATCCCACTTCAAACTTTTGAAAGATTTTCACAATATTTTTGCATATGATGTTAGAATATAACTTACGCAAAATATTATTTAAAAAAATATTTCATTTCATTTTATAAAGTGGGAGATTGGAATATATTTGTGGGAACAAGTGTAGTGTACCCATGTACTCAAAAACACAAATAAATTCCAAAAATAATTTAAATAATTTTTATTTTTATGAAAGTTGAAAGTATATTCAATCATGCCATTTCACATAGTTTAAACTATGTTTGGATACCATGTGATCAATTTGAAAAATTTCACTCAAAAAATGAGTTTTTTCAACAAGGATGTGATAAATGTGTCGTAAATTGAAATTTTGACAAATAATCACATTCACATGGAAAATGACAACCATAGCTAGATGGGCCATATTTTAAATTCCATTAAAGTTGATTATTTTAATGACTAATGAAGACTTAAAATTAGTGTAGTCAAAATGAGATAATGACCTTATTATATTAATGTATACTTTAAATATACCCATGGATATTTCAATATAGATAATTGATGAAATAATAATAATCATATTATTATTATTATTATTATTATTACATAACATTATTTTTGTAAAAATAATCATTATAAGGCCCAAAAATCAAATTTTATACCCAAAAGTAAATCTACCATGCTTTTGGAACAATTATATTGTATTTATTATAATATTAGACCCAAAAGTGCCCACAAGGGGATCATCATAATGTGTTTTCACCCAATAGCCTCCTAACATTTGTTAAAAGGTATTTTGGTAATGCATAATCATTTTCACAACTACTGAACTAGAAGGGTGGTTAGGGAAACACAATATATTGGACAGAAGAAGGCAAACATGAAAGGTATTAACAAAAATTCCAACAAACAAGGTGGTCTTTCCGATTGATGATCTAGGAGGATTAATTTGTATGTTTTGTGACTTCAATAAGGGGGTATTGAATCTCAAACTATTCATGGGTTGATGTTAAATATAAGTGTAAAGGATTAAAATCTATCAATACAAACATACATGTATCAAGTGGATTCTATGTAATTTGCACCTTGTATTACAAAATCTTTTTCAAGAATATTTTGCAATGCAACAGTGGCCTAATTAAAAGTGTCCCTTGTATACATGGGATACATACCATATTAATTTGTTGGTGCAATAGGTAAAAGGGAAACCCATCATTGGGTGGGACCATTAGGAACCACCCACCCAAGAAAATTAGGAAAGTTGGCCCTTTTTTAATTCAATAAAGTCTTTTTTTGAAAAAAAAAAACCATGTTATATATCCTATTGGCTAATAGACCATCACATTTTTCCTTTCTTGAGGTCTATCATCACAATCAAGGGTAGAACTATTGCTAGTTCGTCATGAATTTTGTTTTTGAAGTTTAAACTTGCATTGGAATTGTTGCCAAGCTTGGTGCCATTCTTTCTCTCATGCACAAAAAAACAAATTACAATTTTGATATATTTTGTGATTTTTTAGAAAAATATTTTCGTTGTGTGAAGTCACATTTTGATCTAACAACATCAATTCTACACTCACACTTGAAGTTCAATCATTGTTGATAGGAGGAAAAATGACAAAGGTACAACATATAAATGCATGGTTAATCCCTTTACCATTTTCCATTTTCAATTGATAAAGTCATTTGACATTTGTATGTTTGGTTGTTTTTTTTGCAAGTGAAGGCCATATAGCCAAAAAAGATTTCAATCTCCAATACTTCATCAATGACTAAGGTCTATGGTGTACATGTCAATATTTGAGAGGTTTGTCAATGTATGTGTGTTAGTGGAAAAGATTCGTGTCATATTTGGGGCACAATTTGACAAAAACAACTAGAAATACAAGGTGCAAACTACTATTGAATTTAAGGACATCCTTAAGAGCCCTTACACTCGCATTTTTAAGAAAGCACATGTACTCAATGAGACCTTGTCATTGGAGTTTACCTATGTAATAGTGGTGAAAAAAAAACCATTGAGGTAAATTAGGCTATTTATGGATATTCAACTTACAAAAAACAATAAGCCTTTAAAAACGCCAAGAAAGGAAAACAAGAAAACTTAGTGTGATTTTAAAGGGCACAAGTTTATGGGGTTCTGAGTTTGGGTTTGCTAAAAAGTTATACAACTATAAGTTTAAGCAAGGAAACTCCCATCAATTGATCTTCCAAGCATTTATAATGGTGCACCTGCCCTTGGCATTTCAAGCTTGTTGAAATTCCCTTGCTAGCTTTCAAGTTCCAATCGTTAATCCACAATGTTAAAACTAAAGGTAGAAGGTTCAAGTTCAAAGATAGTTGCTTCATCTATGAAAATCTCCCTATTGCAATCAACACCATACCAGGTTGTTAGTCAAGAGATTATCCACAATGTGCATGAATTTTTATTTGCAAAAGAATGGGTATTTTTAGGGATGAAGGATCGTATGCAACAAGTTGTGATGATGAAAGAGTAGAAGGAACTTGAACATGGAAGAGCCAAAGCTCATGTTCAACGTTCGACAAGTTATCCATGCCCAAGCAAAGACAAAATTTGAAAAGGCTAAATATGTTCTTAACAGGGTTGAATTATCTTTGAAAGAACTTTTTACTAATCTTGGTGGACTATCTTTTGATGGTGTACTTATAGCTCGTCTATTGATAATAAACAAAAGGAAGTTGAAGCCTTTTGAGTTTCAAAGTTTAGACAATAATTTCATTTCAAAGAGAATTTTTTTGAGCAAGTAAAATTGAAGTTGTTGTCAACAAAATCAAATTGCCATGGAAGTAAAGATGACCTAATTATAGCTAACAACGCATACAATAAACACATTGAGGACCAAATTATGCTTGGAAAGTTGCAAATTTTGGATGTAGTATAATGGTCAAAATTGAAGGTTGGATGTATTCCTTTTGCATGTCCAATTCCTATATCCAAACCTTTAAATTTTGAAAAATAATCCTTGATGTTGAAGATTGCCCTATATGCCACGAGAATTCTCATTGCAATGACATAAATGTTACATCATGTGGTAATTGCTATCATCCATGGTGTATGGATGTACATTATAACTTTTCATTAAGTGCAAGGCACATGGATGTGAAAAGGAATTTGATAAGGATTGGCAATCGTCACATGGGTTCGTCAACAATACTCAAAATGATCATACAAATTTGCATTTATGATGAGAAGCAACATTGTTTACATGGTTTTATGGTAAGGATTTGTTGGCTTAAATTTTTTTCAAGTACATTACCATCTTTGAAATTGTGAAAAGAATTATTGTTATGGGCAATCCTTGTCATGTATACAAGTCTAAAAATTTGGCAAGCTTTTGTTTGATTTTGATGTAAGGTTCATCAACAACACCAAGTTCTAGTGATTCCATAATCTTTAACATAGGTTTTTTTCCCTTAGGATCATATTCATTGACTTCTTAATCTCATTTTCGTTTCCATTTGTAATGTTTTAAGGAGTTTCACCAAGTGCCCTTAAAAGAAAGTACTTTCTTCTAATATTCTATTGAAGCACATGAACCTTAAAGTTGAACTTCCTGATGTTAAACACATGTATATAAGGAGAAAAAAATTTCTTGACCTCTAAGATCCATCTTGCATAATTCCTTTCTTGTGTTACATGCCTTATCTTGAGTTTTGGGAAGTCATTCTCAATTCTTTGAGCTAAGGCCCATCATGCATGATTCCTTTCAATATAAGTTAAGTTTTTTGTCATGAATTCTATGAAATAACTTTCAACCTTCCTTTAAGGTCCATCATGCATGAATCCTTTCAATATATGTTCAATTCATTGTCATGAATTCCAAGAATTCACCTTCAAGCTTTTAACATCTTTGATTCCTTCTCTTGAATTCCAAGTGGTCACCTTGACCCATTCTTTTGTTCAAAGGAATTGTTTCATGTACTTTGGCCTCTTCCTTACTTCAAAGGAATGTCTTCATGTACACTAACCCATTACTTGGTTCAAAGGAATTATTTCCTTTATTCTGACCTTGTAATTGGACCCATTCTTTAGTTTGAAGGAATTGTTTCTTTTACTTATACCTTCTAATTTGACCCATTATTTGGTTCAAAGGAATTATTTCTTATTTTAACCCCTTCCTTAATTCAAACGAATTATTTCAAGATTGTATTTTGATACCTTCCTTGAATTATTTCATGTACTAATTTTTTGAGTTTAAAATGTTAAGGACTTGTGCCAAGTTTAAATTCTTGGAAAACAATAAGGTTCATGAAATTACATGCATATAGTCCATGTTCAATTCCTTTCATTTGTTTCGATCCTTTAATTCCTTGATTCCAACCTTTCCAACTTCTAGAAATCATCTTAATTCCACTAGGTAGGAGCTAGAACTTCTTGGTTTTTTTTTCATCTTATTAATGTATATCATGTAGATGGGCATTCACACTTTGGAGCCTACACAACAGTTGATGAGAATCATGGTGAATAGTTAAAAGTTGCTAGTATTGCTACAATCCCACATTATGGACATAACACAGTTATGACAAGAAGCCTAGTTAGATGCCCCCAAACAAATCACATTGGCAACCCATAGTTGAACCATGTTTATGAGGTTGCAACAATCGCACATGGTTTCCAAAATGAGCACACAAGGGACCAATCCAATAATTGTGGTCGCATTACCATTAGTTGTAACATTTGCAACATGCACAATTTGTTTCACTAATGAAATGGCCTTTTGTTACTTTGGATATTCAACTTTTAATGCATTTTGTGTAGAGATTTCTACAATGATTTTACAAATGATTCATTCTTATTTGTTATTAAGATTTGGAACCCTAGAAAAAAATTGTGAACTTATCAATGGGTTGAGGTTCTTTTGTGTTGTTTAATTCAACCTTGTGGACATAGTGGGATTTGTAGCAAGTGTGCTCATGAGGTCTTGTTGTGTCCCATTTGTTGTGACATCATATCTAGTTGTAAGAGCCTTGTCATTGGAGTGCCTCATTTAAAACCAATGGGCCTCACCCAAACATTCAACTCAACAATCATTCCACATGTGGAACACAAGAAGTATACATGCAAGAAGGCTACACACACCATTATCAACCTTGGGATGGAGATAAGTGGTTGCAAAGAGGTGAATTCAATTTTGATTCTAATGAAACTTCTAGTGATGATGGAAGTTTGCAACTTGAATCTTTGGGTTGCCATAAAGCAAGCCTAGAGTCGCATCATGTATGGCATCCAACATTCCACATACTACAAGCCCATGAGTCTAAAAGTAGTGGGACTTTGTCACCTAGTGAAGATGCTCCAAAATATAGTGGCAAACCATGGAAGATTGTGCCATCCCCCATAGATGATCACCTTGGCGAATTGAAATCAATGGACCACCAACCATCAATCTATTTGTGTGCTAAGGTACAGAGCTAGGGCCTAACCATGAAGCTGCAAACTTGCCAGAAATTAAACAAATTACAAGGCAAGGTTTGTTGAAGGTGGTCCTTTCTAACTCTCCTAGCATTGACATAGGCTTGTTAAATGGTAGTGAGAAATCAAACATGGAAATTGTTAGAAATTCAAAGAAGCCAACCCGCCATAAAAAGAAATCTACAATATTTCCTAGCAAATTCTCCAAGCAAGTAACAATAACTAGAGGTTTATCTAAAGATGTTGCACAATTTATGGCTGATCATAATGGTCCAAGAGGATCAAATATTTAATCATGGAGGTCATGAGATTATTTGCAAGGAGTCCATACAAGGCCAAAGGTAACCCAACTTTTAAAGGTACAAATAAAAAATGAACTAAACAAAAGTGATTAGGCTAGAGGTATGTACATTCTTACATCCTTTTTTTAGCTAAAAAGTTCATGCGATGAATGTTTTGATTTTGCAATAATGCATAGATTAAATGTTCATTAATTTTGTGGATACGTGGTTAAATGTAGTGTTCTCGAAAAGGAATTTAAAAATGGCCTTCTTCAAGTTTATTTACAAGGGCTAATTGCATATTGTGTATTTGAGTTTTATGGACAACACCAAGTTTTTTGTGATGGTTCTTTATGTGGTGAAAATAATGCTTATTCATCCTTGGTAATACGTTGGATTTACCTAGGAGTTTGGTTTAAACAATTTCCATCACCAAAATTATGTTATAGCCATGGTTTAGGTATTTTTAAACTTGTCATCCATGTTGTCACATAAAATTTTGAAGCATAACTAACATTTGACATAAAGGTAAAATTGTTATGGATAAGGTTCTTGTGAGATTTTGGTCTTATTTTTGAATTGCTATTCATGTTATTTGTTTTAGTTTGTGGCTAATATAGACTGTTTGGAAACCAAGAACTAACATAATGTTGAACTTAGTTATGGTACCATAATTATACATATTTTCAACTAAAAGATGTTCCTACAAATCCCACATCCTTTGATGATGTATTATTTAAACATAGGTTATGAACTTTTCTTCTATGTAGGTTACATGTGAATGCCTCTTTGAAGCAAAATTACAATGAACTTACTTGGGGTATTCTCTTCACCAAATCTTAAATTAAGTGGTATTATTTAGCACTAGGATTTAAAAATAGCATCTTGGTCATTTGACTTTGGCTAGGTGACCATTTAGCATGAATGGCACAAAAGACAAACATTGACAACAAGGGGATTTTATTTTTTTTGTTGTTGTTTTGTGTTGTGAGGGTAGATTTTGTAGGAAGGAAGAGACATTGCTTGGTTGGGTGTGCTAATGTGATAAGAAGGAATTTGGATAAGCCAAAATTCCTTTGTGCAACTTAGTACCAAGTATGACCAAAGAGATGTTTATTCCTAGTGCACTTTTTCTTTGGGGATCGGGAAGTGTAGTTTGTGAAGTAGCATAGATTTTTCATGTTAATATTCATCCCACAACTTTTTTTCAAGTTTGTTGTCCTCCTAAATTTGATTTTCCTATGTATATTGTTTAATTATCTATGGCAGAGCTTAGTGATAAAACATAGATCTTGTTGTGTTATTTTGGTTGCTTATACTTTTTGCTTTGGAATATTCAATTAAAATTCAATTGTAAGTTAGCTTGGAGTTCCACATCCTACATATAAATGGCCATTGTCTAAACTTGGGTGAGATTGAAAATTAAAAAAAACATTTGTAAATAAATAACCAAAACCTTTCTTTTTGTGTTTAACTTCAAACTAATATTTTCATGTATTGATCTTGCCCAATAAAAAGGTTATTTAAGCAATATTTTGTTACATTGCCATCTACATTTTGTGTTTTACACTTCCCATAATCTTAAATAGTTGTTGTGTAAGAAGCCCAAATCCAAATCACCATTTCAACCATTCAAAGAATTGAACCAAGTGGAAGCATGTGAGGCGACTTCCTATCCTTCTACTTTTGATTTTATGAGGTGATTATACTTAGAGGTACATATGCTATTGGTGAAGGAAAAATGCAAAGTGTATATTTAGATATTAAATTACGTTTATAGTCGAAAACAAATAGTTTGCCTCCTATGCATCAGTTATGGAATTGATAGATATATTTTTTAAGTTCAAACTTTCCAAATCCTATAATTTTATGTTAAACTGTCACCCACCTAAACCCATTTTTAAGGATTTGACAATATGTTCGATTTGCTACCAGACCTCCAGTGATTCAAAACATTATTCCCCTCACATATGTTATCCAAATCTAGCTTGCATTACTTCATTGGAAAGTTAACTACAAGGTGCATTTGCCTACCAAATTTCAAGTTCTGCACCTAAATTAGTAAAAATTTGTGCCATAGAACCTAAAAAGGTTTCATGAACGCAAAAAACTCAACTTGATAGTAGACTTCTAGTCACTCAAAACATTGTTCTCATCACATATGTTATTCAAATTTAACTTGCATTAGTTCATTGGAAAGCTAACTACAAGGCACACCTGCCTACCGAATCTCAAGCTCTGCACTTAAATTAATAAAAAGTTGCACCATGGAATCCAAATGGTTTTGTGAAAATTTTCTAAGATTTTAAACTCTTAAAATTATCCCTATTCACTTCCATTATTTCGAAGGTACTACCATTATCTAATCTATTTTCTCTTTTTCCACCATCTATTAAGACTAATCATTCTTCTCCTCCCAAGGAAAGTTATAAGAACAAGTTTTCAAGGATTTAAATAAAAAATTATGTTTGAAAAAAAGCCCAAATGATCCAAATTCACGCTTTTAAAGAAAAGGAGAAGGAAGGAGGTGAGGGAAGACTTCAACTAATGATGAATTTGAAACCATCTACGAAGGTTTTTATGAAACTGAAAACACCTCTATCTTTGCATGGTTTTCAATTCCCAACGTTGGACAATATCATTGGTTGTGCGGTCTGATTCGTCAATTGCCTCTTAATAACAAGGCAGATTATTTAGCTTGCATTATTTGACGCATCCTAGATTTTCTATAGTTATGAACTATCAATGTGACATAACCTAGGACTCCACATGTAATTGTAATTCCTCATTGAACTTATCCATAACATGAATAAAAATCTCATTCATCATGAAATCCATGTTGCAATTGCCACCCTATCACACTATTTATTTTAATTATCATGTTGTCTCGAATTAATCTTACGCTTATAATGTTTGAAGATTATTTTATTTCCATTGGACCTTTCATTGACACCCCCTAAATTGCTTCACAAATCTCAATCATCTTCACTTATGCAACTAATCAGTAAATATCATAACAAGACCAATGTTTTGCCGAACATTACGAATTTTGGTGTTTGCTTCTAATTCTAACCTTTTAGAGATTTCTCACTTCTAATCACGCAATTGAGGTTTTAAAACTATGATTATTATCTTTTGTTGAAGAAAAGAATTAACCCTACATTTCATTCATCCAATTGAATTTTAAAAAAACAACCTCGCAATCATGCGCATTCATCATTCCTTATTTTAACATGAAGTTGCTAAAAACCCCTAATAGCCATACCACACCCCAATATCCTTGATGCAATTCTTAAAAATTGAAATTACCATGCATGGCTATGTTGATATGGCTCACAAAGCCCTTGCTCCCAAATGGACTAGCTTTTCCTTTTTTGAAGAGTTATTAAATTGTTACCTTCTCCTTACATTGTCACATGCATTACTAGAAAATCCTACCATAGATGCTTACAAAATGGCATTTTCACACAATTTTGTTACTGAAGAACTATTTGTAATTTACTTAATTTTTTGCCTTTTAGTTTAGTGGTTTTTTTATAATGTTCCACTTTTCTGGTTTGTTATGTAAATCCTCAGGTATTCATGAAGGATTTGTAGTTCTCGGGTAATGGTTGCTTGTAGATATGTTTTTAAAATTAAATTCTAATGCAACTTAGAGTACATTAGATTACCAACATCGGGCCAATTATAAAGCTTTGGGATCAAACTAAAACACGAATGTGTTGGGTCCTACTATGCACCATTGGTTTTGTTATTGATTCCTTCATTGGATTGTTCACTAATAGACTTTTGTATTTCACATTGCAATCCCAATGGAAGTTTGTGGTTAAAGGCCTTCATGGTAGATCATGGTTAGGCATATGTTTTGAAGTGTGGTTATGATTTTTCTTGTTGAGAGGATCATGCCTTTCCATTTTGTTCAAGCTTTTGCATAAAAGGATTCCATGATATTATGATGCTCTAAAAATGAAACATTAGTTGGCATATTAATGTCCCACAACAAATGATAGTTGAACTAGGAATGGAATTTTGGGGGGGATTTAATTATTTGTAAAAAATTATTGATGAAATCAAGATAACACAAATTGGAACCAAAATTGTCCATCTAGAATAACAATAAAACTATAGCTAACGCTACAAACTTAGTGAAATTGTTCAAACCATACTTGGAACCAAATATGATTTAATTGTCCAAAATTGAAAGGAAGTAGCTGATGTAGTAACTCACATATTTATAAAAAGTTTTGCACTATTAGAATTAATCTTTTATCCAAGAAATGTTAGCTACTTTCCTACTATTGTACTTCCAAAAACATCTTGAGAACACTTGACCAAAATTCAATTCAACATACCTCAAATTAAGAAGATGAAGATAATTCTATAATTACATTTCTCTTCATAGAAATCTTCCTCTTTCCTATTAAAACATGTGTTTCATGGGCATTTTTTTCAAAGATAGACAGTGAATTCAAACAAAATCCATGTTACCTAAATTCGCATCTACATCAATAATCAAATTTTATAATTGAACTAACCATTTATCAAATTCCAACATTTAATGAAATTCGTAGACAAGTTGAAAAGTTCGTAAGACACATGTTAGGAAAATACTTACTATTTGAACTATGCATTTATCTTCTTAACACTCATAAGCTTGTACTCGATGTCAATGCACCATTATCGATTAAAAGTTCCGCCACACGAAACATTTGCGCAACAATGTAATCAGAAAACTACACATGGACTACAATGCACCATAGGTAGTACAAATAATCACAAGATGCCACCACAAATTTGTGCTTAACATAAAAAATGTTACAAATTAGGCATGTGGCAAGATCTATTATTATAGTAGAAAATGTTGTTTTCCTTATTGTTGGGTGTGTTGGTGGTGTAGGATTAAAAATGATCAGGTCATTTCCAAAACCATTAGTTGCAAATTTTTTTTGCAAGGGCAACTGATATTTCTTAGCCTCCTCTAATGCCTTACTTAATGGTAGAATCTTGGAGTGAATTTTTTAAGATTTTGGCTCTAGTGCACAAGCTTTTTTCTCTTCAAAGGCAAACAACTTTACTTGCACAACAAATCCTCATGCACGTTCAAGGCATGTTTCTATGGTCTACCTTATGACATTGGGCTTCTCAGAACACCCATATATTTAGCTTGAATTTTTTCCATTTTATTCATTTTTTCAAATCCCACTATTTGGTTCATTTTTGTTTTCACAACACCTCTCAGATCGATCAATCCATTTTCTATAGTCTAAAATGCTTCTATCATACCATGTGGTACCAAAGACATCTCACATTTTTTTTTAACACAACTGCAACTTGGTAGACTATGTTTTGATTGAAGTTCATATTTCAGCCTTTTCACTTTTCAATTGACTCAATTGTGCCATGAGAAATGCCACTTTCTAGTTATGCACAACCAAGATTTGTTTGACATGGTTTCCAATAAGTGCCATTAAAGTTTTGTATACATTAACACTTGCATCAACATTTTCAATATTTCTTTTGTGTCATTTACAAATGCCATGAATTTGTCACCCAATTGTGATTTTTTCCTTTTTCAACCACTACCAAGTTTTAAAAAAAAAAAATTAACATCTTTTGTAACTACTTTATTTTTATACCTTCTTTTTCCTCTTCCTTGTGCTTGGGTAGCATAAACAACCCAATTAAATTTTAAAAAATTCCTTTCAATAAAATTTTTTCTAGCAAAATGGAACCACTTGTAATCTTAACTTTCTAATAAACAATTGGCCAGAGTTTATGGATTCTAACAACCACATTCGGATCATTGTGTTGTAACTTTAGCTCTAAGTTCGCGACCAAGGCAAAAGTTTGCAAAGGTGCGGGCCAAAAGTGAAGCCTCAGAATCACATTTCGTGTTCTCGGGAATGTAAGAGAGTGTGAGGGAATGAACCCACATGCTCCCAAGTGAGCTCCCATTTTGGGAGTTAGAGTCCCAATGGACTTCTGAATTTTCAAAGGGAATTTTTAAGGGTCAAAACTCATTGTATTAAATAGTTCATTATATTATTGGAAAGCTCTTGGAATGTAGATGTCTAAAATGGGCTTGCATGACCCATTTGGTTACTTAAAACATAAGTTATGGCCAAAAGAACGGTCGGCATAGTTATGACATTCTTCATTTTGCACCTTAAATTTTTTTTAAATTCTTCATTTAGCACCTTGTCATAACATTCTTTACCCGCAAATGTTTACCAAATTACACTGGTTGATCTATAAATTTTTTAAATTTTTTAAAATTTTTTTGCTTCTTTGGGCTTCCATAACATTCTCGCACCAAGAATGTCATAACTATGAGGGTCGGGAGTCAAACTGTCAATTTGGCTCCCAACCACTAAAAGTCAAGAATCGCCCTTATTTCCCTGTGTTCAAGTGACGTGTCACATATCGTTAGAAAGCTCTCAACAAAGGCTATAACTTTGTTTTAGACCTCACTTCAATTAGAGCTTTTCACAAGAAGTTATGGGTCTTCAAAGTCGTGAAAGTCCCAATTTGGGGAATTTCAGGACTCCCAACTTGGGAATCCTAGGACAAAATGACATTTGGGTACATGCCCCATGGCTAGGCACACAAAATACTATAAGGGGGAAGGTGATGGCTTCCCTCAAGTTCGGGTTGTGGTGAGTCTTGTGAGTCTGTGTTTGTTCATGGCTCATCCGTGCACCAAAAGTGTTGTAACTATGCACTAATCAACTTGTTGTTTAGTTTATGTAGGTCCATGTGAATAATTGACTTACTTGTCATTTGTCCTAGTCCCCATCCTGGAGCTCCAGACGCCCTTCTACCCCCGAAGTGTTAGGAGCCATGGAGCGTGTACCAACTCCTTATCCTTTTGTTGTTTTCACCTTGGATTCACATTTGAGTCTATTAAGGAGCTTGGGAGTGCGTCACATTGCAACTAATCACCTTGAACCCATTCTTTGATGTTTTTGGGCCCCACAAACATTCACACTCCTTCATAGACACATGGGACTCATTTAATTCCATCTTGATATCCAATACCTCATTCAAAAGCCCAACTTTGATTTTGAACCATTCAATACAACCTTCATTTGCTTTTTGCACCATATTTTTAGACTCGCAAGCCACATTACATGATAAGTTTGAATTTAGTTGCCAATTCCACACAATATGATTAAAAAATTAATCAAGAAAAAACAAAAATCTAGGTTTGAAAAAATTGAAACCATGTGCAAACTGCTTACACTCAAAAAAGGAGAGTGTTTATGATTCCTTAAGTGAACAAGCATTTAGAAAACAACTTTCAAGATAATATCCCTAGGTCATTTACCTAATGTAGTTTTAAAAAGTGATTGTAGTAGGCTCTAATTACTCAATAATTGAACTATTATTGAACATTCAATGCTATCATAACAACACATGAAACTTGCACACATTTTAGCTTGATAGTACATAGGCTTAGGTAATGCATTGATGGAAATAACAACACATGGAATGTGCCATTATAATACATTCCATGTACTACGTGTAGAAATGCAAATCTATTTAAAGGTGTTAACAAGGAAATGCAAATAGAAGTAGGTCCCATTTTACAACTAAAACATCCATGAAATAAAGTAAATTTCATCCAAATTATTCGACAAAAAACATCAACATTGGAATTTCGAAATAATTTTGTCAATTCAACAAAAACATTCCAAGATTCCATTTCAACAAATGATTTTCAAGATTTTAGGATTTCATTATATGATTCCAAGATTCCAAGATTTAAGATTCTAGGATTTCAAGATTCAGGACTCTAGGATTGAAGATTTCAAGATTTAGGACATTAGGATTCAAGATTTTAGGACTCCAAGATTTTAGGTTTTCAAGATTTAGGATTTTAAAATTGGATTCCACAATTCCATTTCAACAAATGATTTTAAGGTTCCATTCCAACTTGAATAATTTTAGGGTTTCATTTCAATAAATGATATCTTCTCAAATATTCCATCAATTTAAAAAATTTTCCTTCACAATTATTAATTGGAATTTAAGAATAATTCATGAATCTACAACAAGTCTTTTAATTTATCATGGCACATGTTTATGGTGTTTAATGTACCATTCCCAATCATTGTTTTCATTGGATGAATATATATACGACACCTTAATTTCATATTCTACTTATTATATTACTAAAATAATATTTTACTTTTCCATTTGTTGCAATTTATCGCATTAACAAATTTTTATTAACAATATATATTTTTGATTCATTGTTGATAAAAAAAATAAGGAGGGAGGGGGGGGGGGTCATCATCTATTAAGGATTTAAGTAGGCTTCTTGGGGAAAAAATTGATAACAACTTTTAGTAGCTAGCACTAA
>Ga0116231_10007547_pt1 | contig 19810 bp, 16 predicted proteins | sample S1TSphgellanicum_2_FD_89695 | JGI IMG/M metagenome (GOLD analysis project Ga0116231, IMG submission 89695) | Host-associated microbial communities from peat moss isolated from Minnesota, USA - S1T2_Fd - Sphagnum magellanicum MG | ecosystem: Host-associated > Plants > Peat moss > Unclassified...
GTCAAGTGTTCGCAACCGTGCCGGGACCGGTGGACTGGTGGACGTTGGCATCGGACGGCAGCTATGTCGCGATCGGGAATTCGACCGGGGTCCGCGCCGTGTCGCCCACCGGAGCGGTCCTTTATTCGGGTACCGGCAACTATTCCGCGGGCGTCGCTTATGCTCTGCCGGGGCAGCTGCTGATCGCGGGCAGCTCCGCGGGGAATGTGATTCAAACGATCACGCTCGCCACCCGGAGCGTTTCGAATGGACCCGCTTTTCAGGGTCTTTTCTCCGAGTGGTTCGTCGACGGCAGTCACTACCAAACCACCGTCGGGACGACGGTCTACACCTATTCCAATGCCAGCGTGCAAGAGGATATCACCAGCTTGAGTTCGGTCTCTGGCTTGGGCGGCACCGGGAACTGGTTTTGGGTGGACAGCTTGGTTCTGTACCGCGTAGGGTCCAGCGCCACCCCGACTGCCACTTATGATTTGGACTACTCCGAGGGCAAATATCCGCTGCCCCTGCAAGTTTCTGGCACAACCCTTGCGTTTGACGTGGGCTTAGAACAGTTAACCATTCTCGACTTGTTCGGAGCGAGTCCGACGGTCATTACGCCTACGGTGAAGTTCCCTGATTGGGTCACGCTCGGAGCGTGGGGTGCCGCATCGGCGGCGCAGTGGATCGTCGGCAGCTCGCAAGGAACATTGTTCGTTGGTACGAACACCGGAACCGATCCAAGCTATTTGTCGCTGGGAGCGGCTACGGGCATCGCCGGTAGCAACAACACGGCAGCAATCGCGACAGCGATTGGCCAAGTCTTCCTCGTCAACACGCAAACAGGCACCGTGCAGAATACGATCGGTGGTTACTCCTCTAATGTTCAAATTTCCGCCGATGGCAGTGTGTTGGCGATCTTGGGCGAATTTCCCAGTCAGCCCGAGCCCGTATCCGCATTGACGATATTTTCACTCCCCTCTGCGTCCGTGGTGAAAAGCTTCAGCCAGGATATCGATGAAATTTCGGGGTATACGCTAGCTCCGACAGGAACCCTGCTGGCGCAAACCACAGGAGCCGGCGGATCACAGCAAATCACCGACATCACCGGAACCAACGTGCTGTGGTCCTCGACCACCGAAACGACCCCCGTGTTGTTTTCTGCCGACGCTACGATTTTTGCGGCTCCAATCGGCGACGATTACACCGAGGCGACAACCATCAATATCTACACCAACTATCAGCTGACAGCTGCTGCCACTGGAGTGCCGCTGACCTGGATCGCCAATGCGGAACTGGTCACCGACCAGTACACCGGCTCACCGGGATGCGATTGTTTCGCTTACACAGCCACGAATATTCTTAGCCCCACCGGAACGACCACCGCATCGTTCGCGGCGATCCCGAAGCTTCCGAGCGCCCAGCAGGCGTCCGCGACCGGATTCTGGTCGGTTGGGACCAATGCCATTTATTCCACCGCGACGGGCGCAACGACATGGACAGGGACCCCCGCCTTACCTTCATATTATGCTGTCGGGGCCGTGGTGGGTAACGAGGTGGTAACCGTGTATGGATCGCAGGTCCTAGCGGAGCCGATTACCCCCAACTAGGATCGGGTCTGAGTCATCGGCAGTACGCTCAAAAGCTTTGAGGAAACAAGGGGCTGGCGCGAAGCTACGAATACAGCCCTGCTAAGCCTGTCGCGAGGCCATGCAGCGGCGGCTGCACGCGTCCAATCAACTGGAAATTCCTCATGCCACGGTTGGCTATCCGTGCTGTAAACGTGTTCAAAAAGTGCCTTCAATTGCGAAAACACCCAAGCACGAGTGGGTCGGCACCCGCTCCCGTGCCAAGCTTGCGACGGATCGCTTCGCTCTTCCCCAACGAGATTGACTGCGACATCGTCACCAAAACTCACACATAATTCCAGCAGTAGTAATCCGGAGCAGTGATTAGCTATGAATTGCAAAGCTTTATCCGGGTGCGCCAAATGGTAAAGCAGTCCATAGCAGTAGACGATATCGAAGACCTCCTGATCTCGAATACCGGCTATGTTAGCTTCATCCAAGTTGATCCTTCGAACTTCGATATTGGCCACACCGGAAAACTTCTTCTGCAGAAGCGAGACATTCTCAGGCCGACCGTCGCTCGTCATTACCCGGCAGTTACGATCCAAGAAGAACGACGTGTGGTCTCCAATACCTGCGCCGACCTCAAGTACTGACTTACTAGAAAGCTCAAGCCCGAGCGTCGCAAGGTGCTCCTGGCGCCGTTGGTTATGCCGCAGGTAACCTGCCGAGTGAAACACATCGAGAGGTCGATTTCGGCGCAGAATCCGCTTGAGCACTCGTCGAGTATTCATCTGCAGATGATACGGAAAAAACGGCTGTTGAGCACGGACAACATCGGGTATTTTGGTCCCGTAAATCCAATGAGATCGTGACCAGCATTACTTGACGGATGCACTGACGCTTGCAACGCTCAATAAACAAACCGAGTCTAGGGGAAGACCTGGCGAGCAGCGACCCGTGCGCTGTCCCCCGTTTCGGTATCCTTAATAACGGCGACGCCAAACAAATCGGGCATTGGCAATCCAAATCAGATATCCTAGTGAAATACGCATAAGTTTTGCATGTCTAATCGGAGCGACTACTGCCATTTCGCTTTCCACCGGTACCTACGCGGTGGTTTAGAAACGCAATTGCGCAGGTTTAACCGGGCCGGAAGAGGAGAAGATCCGAAGCGCCGACGGAGCAGCTGATCGAATCCCGCTCCACCTCCGCGCGCGTGATTAAGCGCCCGCCCGGCACCGATATTCACACTTAATCCCACTCCTTGATGTTCCATCACTTTACCAAACACGAGAAGCACTGCGGCACCGGCGCCGCAACCGACGATGACCAAATATCCATCGTGACAATTGGTCCATCAAATTGGATGCGCTGCCTCATCCGCCGGCACGAGCGTATTCGAACTCCACTCCGTGTCATCCCAGCTAGAGTGTAAGCGCTTAACTTCCGTAGATTGATAGGTAAGGATATGCTGTCGGCGTTCAAGATCGTACTGCGGCGCATTTTCGCCCTGACCGGAATCGTCTTCTCGACCCGCTTATATGGACATCGGGTGTACTTCAGTCCGGCAACCGATATCGGGTGGCGTTTGCTCGTTCGTGGCAGGTTCGAGAGGGCCGAAATGGAACTTTGTCGCAGTTTCTTGAGACCTGATTCCATTGTCGTGGACATCGGAGCGAATATTGGTTTGCATTCGGTCGCGTTCGCAGATGCGGTCCCACATGGAGCTGTAATTTCTGTGGAACCGTCACCCGCAACCTATCTTCAACTCCTGAGGAATGTGGCGCCGTTGGGAAACGTGATGACGATCAATTGCGCACTTTCCTCTGAAACAGGGGTCACCAATTTCTTCGTCTCTACCGATAGTGCGTACTCGGGGATCAAGGACACGGGACTGAAAAGCATCAGGAAGCAGATCCGGATCCCTTGTTATACTGGGGACCACGTAATCTCTTCCCTGCGAGTCGGAAGGATCGATTTCCTCAAGATTGACGTAGAGGGATTCGAAACGGCCGTCATTCTCGGTCTCGAGGAAATGATCCGAGAATTTCGACCGGTTATCTTCTGCGAGATTTATGGTGGTAAATCCTCGAATCCAGACCCAACCGAGACGGTTCGCTTGGTAATTGAAAAAGGATACCGCGCCTATGTAATTCGGGACGGGAAACTCGAACCATTCAAGGCACACGACGATCGGTACTACAATTACCTTTTTGTAGCTAATGAACGAATCGAGACGGTACCTCTGCTCGGACGGCTTGAGCCGCCTCGGATGGCTTAATCGTTTTCGGGCGCGTCCCCCTCACAACCTTCCCAATGGTTACCCTAGCGCGACTGCCTTATCGTCGGTGAGTTCCAAAGTATGCGCTAGACAGCGCCTAAATCAGCGTTTGTCCTAAGGTTTCAATTTCTTTCCGCGTTGGACTCCTTGCGCTTGAGCGCAAATGGACCGCCACAATCGTAACCAGTACGGCGATATCCATCCAAAGGTAGATTCTGAGAAAATTCTGATTGAACTGGAGAGCAAGGAGTATCCATGCGATACCCCAAGACAAGCCACGCAACTGAGTTCGTAATTCCGCCGGCGCAGCTGAATACACGCGCCGGCATTTGAGCGCGAGGTCGATAGAGAACCCGAGAACGATTGCAAATCCCACCAATCCAACGGAAGCCAATAGCTCTATAAAGATCGACATGCCTTCGTTTTCTTTTGCGTCCTCCAGTGTTTCAACTGCGGAATGGTTTTGTGCCGCAATTTCAACGGACACCGCGCCGAGGCCCGTCCCGGCAAGCGGATGCTCGAGGAACGCATTGAAAGTCTGTTGAACACCGTTTTCGCGGTCTTGAGCCGACTGGCCCGATGTTCCGAATAAACCGATGCCACCGAGAAAGAAAATCGCATCGTCACGCAGTATCTCGAGTCGATCCGGAGCTACTACTGGCAAAAGCGCCAAGAAAATCGGGAAGAGCAACGAGATCAATATATTTCGTCTAAGAATCCGGAAACTCGTATGTTTACCCAGCAGAAAGCGAACGAATTGAACGGCACCACGAAATAGGAGCCACGCGCACATCAAGCCCCATCCGAGCCTCGACGTACAAAGGAACAGCGCCAAGGTCGTGCACAATGCGGTCGCACGGACCAAACGCGTCGAAACTCCCCGCACTCGCTTTTCGAGGTAGTAAGTCGACATGACCCAACCGGTTATGAGGTAGGTCGCATAGTAGGAAGGCTCATAGGAAAGCCCATTGACTCGAGGAATTTTCCCCTTGATCCACCACTCAGACACCAAGATATCGATCCCAACGAGTGCCCCGAGCAACTGCAAAATACCGAATGTGGCCAGAAGCAGGAAAGACCATAACAACCAAGCCAAAAGCCGCTTTGCCTCTTCCGACGAGCGAAAGGACTGTGTAAATGCGAAAAAGATGAGCAGATTGCTGGCAAGCCAAAATGCATAGCCCACGGACCTCAAAAGAAACAAGGAAAACGGCAAGGTCATGCAGGTCCACAAGAGCCACGCCAAACACCACATCGAGCCTGGGAAGCTGCGGATACCAGCGCTGCGCAATGTTGGTAAGAGCAAGGGTATGCACAAATAAATAAACAGCTGAGACAGCCTGAAAGTGAAGCCCAGCGAAAGCTTTGGCCAGACATCCGCGGAGGCAAATATCAGCGCAAGAAAGCAGCAATATTGCGCTCCCCTTCGCGACAGCGTGTCTTCGATCATGGCGGCGCGCGGCGCTGGGCACCCCAATCGGCTCGAACGAGCACGTAGATGATACCAATCAGTACTCCACTGACAACACCCAAGCCAATCCATAGAGCCGGTATTGGATACGATGGCTTTTCCGGTACAAATGCGGGATCGATCACCTTCAGGGCGTATTCGTCGGTTCCGCGCGCTATCATCTCTTGTTTGAGTTCCTGTTCGAGCAACGAATAGAGCGAAGCCTTGACTTCGAGGACGCTGGTGTTTGCTGCTTGATCGGTGAGAAATGCAATTCGGCGCTCCGAGTTCTGGATCGCCTTGGATCGAGCATAGTCGTTAGTCAACCTGACGAGGTCATTGGCCCATTTTGCGGCCATATCCGGATTTTCCCAGGTAATCGCAACAGTCACGAGTCCGGTCTTGGTATCCTCGGAGACACGCCTGATACGGTCTTTAAATAGCCTGTTGGCCTTCCATAGGGTAGGAATCTTCTTCGGGTCGTCGGTTTTCCAGCGCTTGTCATGAGCGTCCCACTTGGAGGCATAAAGCACCGGCAACAGATGATTGTCTCGAATGTAATTCTCGGTTAGCAACTCCGATTGCAAAATCGCGATTGACTCGGATTTCTTGCTGCTATTCGGCGTAGCAAGCCCTGCGAGCGACGCTAGACCCCCAAGCTCCGATCCAAGCCCACCGAGATGATCCGATCCATTCTGGTCGGTCACAGGGGAAACCAGGACCATCGCCTCATACGTCGGTTGTACCAAAAACAGGCCCACCACGGAAATTGCCGTACAAGCTGCTATTATCAATAGGAGCAGCCATTTGCTCGCCCCGAATAGCCCGAGTAGATCCTTGAAGCTCAATGCCTCTTCTGCCGGTTCAAGCACGACAGCGGATTTCGGCCGCCCATAGCTAGCGCTCATGACTGGCTAAACGATTTCATCGACCGGGTACGTGAGTTCATCAAGTGGATTCCTAGGCAGACAAAGTAAATTCGGGCTTACCCCAGATTTGTGGATAAAACAATAGTCGAATTGCCTTGTGGGTGGAACTTTGAGCGGACCACGCATCGAGCAAAACGCCAACAAACCACTCGCGAGTGCCTTTACATTCTAATTGAATCGTGGGCACCGCGCATCGCGACCGAGTTCTTCAGGCAGGGCTCTGCTCGTGCGAGTATCTTGGCTTTTCTACCCCCGCAGCCTCAGATCCCCTATCCTGGTTTATACGCCGTCCGCTTGGAGTCACAGACGAGTGTTCGGTCTGCACTGCACTGGCGGATTGAACCCTTGGAATGCTGGCTTGCACAGGTTGCTATCATGGATTCCGTACTCCGCATTTTTGAGGCCACTGGGTGGCGTACGGCGCTCGATGCTCGACCACATTAAACTTCCGAGGAAAATCCTTGCGTTTTCGGCCGTCTGAACTGATTCCGGAAGCGCTTCTCCGTCTTGGGCTTCGTGGCTGCGACGCTGACCTCAAGACCGAGCTAGGGCGCGGCAGACACCGCGACCGAAGCCTCGCACTTTCGATGGTGACCTCAGTGACCGCGCGGTTCGTCTCGGTCGCGACGATGCTGTTCTCCGTGCCGATCGCCCATGCGCATCTTTCCAGCGAGGGTTTCGGGGTTTGGATGACATTGACCTCGCTATTGCTCTTGGTCCAATTCGCGGACCTCGGTATTGGCAACGGCCTCGTGACCGTCATCAGCGATCTGCGGGGTCGCGACGAGACCCAAGCCATTTCGGCGGCGGTATCGAGTGCCGCAGTGATTATGTGCCTCGTCGGACTGACTCTTGTGACCTTGAGCATTCCGCTCGTGTACTTCATCGACTGGCCGCGCGCATTCAAGACTTTCTCCCTGCCATCCGCGGGTCTTGATGCGGCAGCTCTGATCTTTGCGATTTCCTTGTCGGTCACGATTCCGGCGACCATCGGCCAAAAGATTCAATGGGGCTTTCAGGAAGCCTACAGGGCGAACATATGGCAGATGATTGGCAATGTCCTAGTCCTCGTTATGCTGATCTTTTCAGGGAAGCTTTCGCTCGGGCTTTGGGCTTACGTACTTGCGACCAGCGGAGGACCACTCGTGGCCCTCGTCGGAAGCAGTTTCGAACAGTTGGTGGTTCGTCGCCCCTGGCTGCGGCCGCACTTCGATCTGGCGAGTTGGATTCTGGTGCGCCGACTCCTCGGTATCGGTGGCGCATGGGGCCTGTGTCAATGCTTCTTGTTCGTAGCCACCGGCATGGACGGAGTCTTTGTCTCCCGCATGTTCGGCGCCTCCGCCATGGGAGATTACGGATTGATGATGCGAATGATGGCGGGGTTGGCGGTCGCAATCCTATTGACCGTCCCTCTTTGGCCGGTGTTCTCGGAGGCTCTGGCGCGGGGTGACCTTTCCTGGGCGATGCGCACGGCTAAGCGAGCGCTGATCCTATGCGCATCAATCGGAGTCGCGTCTGCCGCCCTCCTCCTTTTCGGCTCGCGGTTCATCGCACGGATCTGGATCGATCGCACGATGGTACCGAGCATCGCTCTGGTGGTCGCTTTTTCAGCATGGGTCTTGGTTTACAACGTATTTGTGGGCATCACTTCCCTCATGGCGAATCAACTGTTGCTGCGAAAATTGATGTATCTGACGGCCTTCGGATCATTGATTTCCCTGGCCTTAAAGGTTCCGCTAGGCAGAACCCTTGGTCTCGCAGGTATTTGCTGGGCATCCGTGGCGGGAATCGGCACCTCAATCCCGATAGGCGTTTATTTGATCCGGTCGACGATTAAAAACGCCGTAACCGCGAAGAAAGAGCAAGAATTCGCCGACGACATCAATATCGGGAACGCGAAAAAATAAACTCCCCCCACATCACATCACTCGCGGAAATTCCATTCGGTTTCCGTTTCTCCAACGAAGAAGCTCGAATTGAGTCTGGCGTCGACCGGATAGCGCAGAAAGGAACCATCATAGTCGCGAGATTTTTTCAGCAGCAAAAAGAAGGAAACCGCCATGCCCGGCATGATCCTCGCAAGAGGACGCGCCATCGCGGGTGGAAAAGGATAAAAGTTGCTGCCTTGAAAATCGATCACCTCGAATCCGCCCGGGAACCCCAAGTCCAGCAGGCGCAACATGTCATTTCGAGTGTAACCTCGAATGTGCGCCGAATGGTTGCCAATGGACGTAGGCTGCCTGCCCAACAGGAGCAGTAGCCGATTATGGAGCGACGCAAGATTCGGCACACCCACTATGAGGTGGCCGCCAACTTTCAATATGCGGCTGATGTTGTCGAAAACCCAGAACACCTCCTTCACATGCTCGAGTACCTGGTTTGCCATCACTAGGTCAAAGCTTGCATCGTCGAACGGAAAGCGATCGCGTTCGATGTCTATGCTGACGAACGGAATGGCAGCCTCGGTCAGCCGTTCCTGAAAGGGTTTGAATCCCTCGATCGCGACGACCTCGCAGTCCGGGCAAATCGATTTGACTATCGTGAGATCGCTGCCGGCGCCGGCCCCGACGTCCAGCGCCTTTCGGACCGCGCCGGATTGAGCGACGAAACTCGCAATGCAATGGCGCCCATAGTTCAATAGCCGGTCGATCATAGTTGGCTCATTAGGCTCGAACGAATGTGCCGTTGACCTGCAGCATTTCGCCGGAAACCCGATCGGAGAATTCATGTGAGAGGCCGACGCAGCGGAATCCTGCATCGACCAGCCGGGAGTACATCTGTTCGAACGTAGGCGCGCCGGCGTACAAGGGAACCAGCGATAACTCAGTGAATATGAGTTGGATTCGCGCGAGTGTGGTGGTCGCTCCCGCCAAGACTTCCGCCTCGTAGCCCTGGGTATCAATCTTCAGTGCAAGGTCTTGGTTCGGCGCCATGCCCATCTGCGGCAATACCTCGTCCAGCATCTCGACTTGGATCTCCTCGGACGTGACGTAGGCGGACGAAGGCGCTGCATTCACGTGAGTATCCATCATCGGAAATAATGAGGAACTGTAGGAGTTCGCGGAAACATTGATCGAGGCACGTGATCGCTTTGCACCGAGTGCCATACGTGCGGCCGCGGTCCAACCCGGATCAGTCCGCGCAAGTAAGGATAAGGCCTCATGCGCAGCGCGCGTCGGTTCGAAGGAAATGATCCGGCCGGTATAGCCGGCAATTCTCAGGTCGATCGCAAATTGGCCCCGGTTGGCTCCCACGTCGAGGAAAACCCCGAGCTTCCGATCGTTGGCAATTCTAGCCAGTCGCGTAACATCATCGAGTTCGCCGTCCGCGATCCTTCGGAACTCGAACCCTTGGCGCCTGATCCAACGCTTGATCTGTTTGCGAATCCGGCTCACATCGACGTACCGCAAAGCTCTCGGCCGGCTGAAAACGACTTCGGTGCGCAGATGACGGAAACCATCTTCAGAATCTGCGCAACATCAACAGCCCACCGGTGTCGACCAAGAAGTCACTATCGGGTTTGGCGCCTTGCGTGTTGCTCGCCAGCAAGTGATCTCGTGCTAGATTTTGCGGGTGTTTGCACTCAACACTGAGATCCAGCATCGACGACAGTAAATACAGCACAGCGCCCGCACGCTTCCGCGGCGCCAAGCTGCACCAGGGCGGAGGCGCCACAATCATTTAAACGCTGCGAACCGCTAGCAAGGCAACCGCCAAGTTGTAGATGATCGTCGTGACGGCCTGCCAAATCGGCAGCGCATTGACACGTTCCGTGTCGATCGGAACGACGATAGTGTCGCCCGGCAGCATTTCCAGGGACTGAGATTTTCTGAACCACCCGGAGCGCGACGCCGAAACGACGTCGCCATTGGCGCGCACGACGTAGATTCTCCTGCGATCTGCCTTCTGAGTGACACCGCCGCTCATGGCGATGTAGTCGTCACGGCTCAAGCCGGTACGGTAGACGTGCGAAGTGGGGCTTTGAACCTCGCCGAGTATCGTGATTTCCTCCGTCCGTTTTGGGATCAAGAGTCTATCCCCATCCCGGAGCAGGACGTCTCCGGGCGAACCGGGCTTATTGGTCACTTGCTGAACGTCGATGACCAATCGCCCAACGGGCTTCGAATCACGCAGTTGTGCCAGCAACTGTTGACCGACGACCAGCGCTTGACTCGCTCCGTTGGCTCCGCCGGAATTCGCCGTTGCCGCGCTGCTCGCAACCGCTTCGAGCGACAGCGCCGCGAGATCGCTCTGCAAGCGATTACTGAGCAGTTCAATCTGTTCCTTCTCGCGCTTTTTCAAATCTTCGCGGATGTACACAGCACCTTGCGGGAACGCGATATCGGTGAAGCCGCCGGCACGCTTCAGTACCGAAGACAAGGTCTCGCCCTGATGGATCGGGTATCGACCGGGGAAACGGACCTCTCCGGCCAGTTCGATGCTGCCTGGTTCCTTCCACATTGCGATGGGCTTGACCACGAGAACATCGTAGGGTTCGAGCGCAATGTCCGCACTTTTTTCGCCGCGACGTATCGCCGCAAGATCGACCGTGATCAGGGAGGTCTCCCGGGCATTTCCGTCGACGATCCGATACCGGGTCAACTCCGCCACGCCACGATAGGCCGCATCCTCGAGGCTACCGCCGGCGCGAATCAAATCACTCACGTGCATACCGGGTTCGAGCGGATAACGGCCCGGCGATTTTACGCGCCCGTCGACGCTGACAATCTGTTCAGGCCGATCCGGCGTCGCCTGCAGCTCCAGTGTCTGGATCAGAGGCGCCAACAAGCGATCACGGTTGGCAGACAGGTCGAAGACGATGACCTGGTCCCGGGGCTGCAAGAGGATATCCGCAGGTGACCCGCGCGCAGTGAGGGCGCGCTGTAGATCTGCGGACACCACTTCGACTCGCTCTTCAGGCGGTACCTCACGACGGATCATGACGTAGTGCAAATCTGCGTTCGGGCGGACCTCGTCGAAACTGGGCAGCACATCGCTGAGCCTGAGACCGGGGTGATATTCGAACGATCCGGGGCGGAAGACGTAGCCGCTCAGGGTAACGGAGTTCTCGAGCGTGGGTCTGATCGCGGGAACGCGCAGCTTATCTCCGTTGGCAAGCGGCATCGAGCGGCTGGACCCGATCGTCAGGTTCACGTCCTGCATCTCGCGCAAACGGGAGGGCAGAATGCGTTCGAGATGCACCTGCTTTTCGTCGGCATCGGGCAATAAACCGCCCGCCAAATCGATCGCCTGCCCAACGGTTTTCTCGTTCTTGATTTCGTAGATGGCCGGGCGGTGGACCGCCCCGTCGACAGAGACAATGTTGCCGATCGGCGGGATGAAGATCACATCACCCGGCATGAGCTGTCTGTCGCCGCTGGTGTCGCCTTGCAGCAGCAAATCGTAAAGATCCAGTACGGTCACCAGATGGCCGTTACGCTTCAACTCGATATTGCGCAAAGATCCGATCTTCTTGACGCCACCGCTGACGAACAGTGCATTGGTCATCGTCGACAGTCCGCTCACGGTATACGATCCGGGCTTGTTCGCCTCACCCAAGACAAAGACCCGGATCGACCGCAGGTCGCCCATCGTGACGCTGACGCGGGTCCCGATCATTTGCTGTGTTACCTTTTGCTCGATGGCCTCGCGCGCTTCGTCAAAAGTCATGCCGCTGACCGTAATGGGTCCGAGCTTGGGAAAATTGATGCGTCCGTCGCGCTCTACCGTGAGGGAATAGGTATAGGGCTGGTTCCCGTAGAGTTGGATGTCGAACGTGTCGCCCGGTCCGACGATGTAATCCTTCGGCACCTGGATATCCGACACCGGCGCGAACGTACTCGGCACTCCCTCGAAAAGGTCATAACCAAATGGCTTCAATGCTTCCTCGCCCGCTGGCTGCAATCGCAGCAAGGTGACGCGAACCTGATAATCGCCGAGATCCGGGTCGGCGGCGAGACGCTGGGTGGCCTCAGCCGCGGTCAATCCCGCCAAGGGCACCGCAATCAGCCCTGGCACTTCGAGTACGCCGAATTGATTTAGCCGATACGGATTACCCCTCAGAATCCGCTGGCGAAACTTTTCCACGTCATCCTGCTGCTGCTCGGTCTTCGGTGTTTCTGCAGCGATCCTGTCACACAGATACTTTGACGCGGTCGGTGCCGATTTGGGCGGTCCGGAGTTCTGATTTCCGTTGAACGTAGTGTTGCCGGCGCCCGCGATTCCTCCGAGCGCTGCAATCGCGCCATTAGGGAGCGCCGTGTTGCCGGTGGACGGCAGGACCGTCGCATTTGGCGGCAGGTTATTGGCGGTTCCGTTAGCGTTGGCGATCTCGTTTGCTTTGCCGTTGATCGCGGAGTTCGAGCAGTCGATTTCCTCGATTGGAGTTAGTTGAATCAAGACAGAGTCGTCAGGACGCAGTTCTGGATCTTCATTGGCCTGCCGGAGCGTTCTGCCGTCGGCGGTCTTGCCCTTACGCAGGAGATCAATTTGGTCCTGCATGGGATTTCTTGGCTGCACGGTATCGGGAGTACTGAGCTTGGCGTCGGACTTGTTCGTGCCGCTCCCTCCGCCGTTCCGGCCGCCTAAGACATTCTGAATCAGCGTGCTCTGCTGATCCTGTGGCATATTCTGGAGGGCATCCAACTGATTTTGGGTCGGTGTCTGCGCGATGGAAGGGAAATTCAGGACCAGCGCAGCCAAAGCAAAGCCAAGAAACTTCATCGAGCGAGCTGGAATGTGCATCATCGCCTTTAACCGACCGCGCCACATTTGCCGGGCAATCTGCGCTTGCCAGCTCCCTGAATCGGGCGCGGTTCTTGGTTGAAAAAAAACAACAGTTTATCAGCCGCCTGTCGCGACCGCGGGTCCGGAATTGTAAAGAGGTGATGCCGCGAGGGCAACCTCGCGGCGCCGGTCGGCTTGGAAGAAATCCCTTGCGCCATTAAGCGATCACTGATCGTGTCTTGAACAGTTTCCATGCGACTCGCGAAACGGCGCATGAACGGGCGCGCTGCCAGCCGCAAGTCGTACCACCCACCGCTAGCGCCGAGGTCCGAGCTCAACGTGTGCGAGCGCTTGGCCCCGAAATCGAGGATTCACGGGTCGCCTTGGACATGCACATTGGCGGTAACGGTCTACTCGCCCGCCACAGCCGTCGTGTCGTGAACCTTGAGATGACCCGAGGCGCAGCCGGCGAGGCGCTGGGCGGCTGCCGTTTCAGCCCTGCCGCTTTTGCGCGACGGCGGGTGACACCGGGACCTCGGCTTCCCCGACTGCCGTGTCGTTGGCGGCCGACGTTCCCTCGTCGAGAGATTCGTGCTGCGCGGTCGATTCTTCGTCCGCGCCGCGCCCGCGCAGGCGGTTCCAAATCAGCTTGGCCGTGCGCACGGGGTGACGCACGTAGAACAGCGCGGCGCCGAGCAGCGTGAACAGCGCCTGGACCATGTAGGCGCCGTTACCGGGGTCGATATAGGCCATCGCGACCGTGGGCGATACGGCGAGAAATGCAACGATCAGGACGCCGCGAGGCTTGAGAAAATTCTTCAACATGGTTCGATACTCCAACTCAGCGGCTCCAGTGATACATGACGCGTGCTGCGCTCGGCAGTGCGGCTTTGGCGATCAAACGAAACTTGCGCGACAGATGCCGCTCCAGGGTCAGGGCGTCGAGATCGCGGTACAGCCCGGTATTGAGCCCGGCGAGCTGGCGGAACTTCGGATCTTGGGGATCGACCCACTCCAAGATGATCCGCTGCGGCTCGAGTCGTGCGAGCAAGTCCATCAGCATCGGTAAACTCGCGCGCTCGCTGACCAGCAAGTGATGCAATAATCCCAAGACCAGCACACAATCGAAGCGGCCGGCGGCCCGCTCGAGGAAACTTGGCACCTCGCGATTCTCCCAGCCGATCGCCGGCGTCGGCCGGGCAATATTGAGCACGAGCGGGGTCACGGACCGCGCATCTGCAAGCGCATCGTCCCGCAGGCGCGCATACAAGCGCAGCAGCGCAGCGTGGTCGGCATCGGCCGACACGACCGTGGCGCCGCGCTCGGCTGCCAGCAAGCTGAATTCACCGGCGTTGGCGCCGAGATCGAGCACCGAGCCGCTGTCGCCGAGATGCGCGCGCACGAACTCACGCTTGGCGACGAGATCGGACTCGGAATAATGCGCGCGTTCCTCTTCGTAAGACGCCCAGGTCGACCGCAGACGGGAGGTTTCCGGCCGCAGCCGATCGAGCAAGCCTTGCAGGCGCCGCACGGTGCGCAATAGCAGCTCTTTGGCCACTTCGGGCGCGAAGCGTCGGGTCTTGCCGGCGCTCTGACCCGCAATCAAGCGGCTGCCGGACCCGGACAGCCACTTCGGCAGCAGCACGAGTTCCAAACCGATCGGCGACAGCAAGCGCGTTCTCGACAAGAGATCGGCGGCGCGCTCGGGTGGGATACCGTCACGATTCGTCAAAAAGATCTCGGCGGGTGTCAGGCCCAAATGTCGGTAAAGGAGCAAGGGCAGCAAAAAATGTCGAACGAATTGACCGTAGGCGGTCCAGGTGCCGGTCGGCGCTTGCGCATCGAACGAGAGAAAGTCCACGAAAACGGGCCTGCCACGGCTATACAGGACATTCCACGCCGAGGCGTCCTTGAGGACCCAGGCGTGCGTCGCCGCCTCGAGCGCCAGCTGCAGGGTCAGCCGCCCCGCATCGTAGAGTTGCAGCGCCGTGATCTCATGCGGGAAACAAGGAAAGGGGACTTGCGCATGTTCCAGCCACAACCAGTCTTGCGAAGTCTCGAGTGCCGGCGGCGGCCCGGACAGCACGGCGGTATGCGGTACTTGCCCCTGCGCCATGAGTTGGATCATCCACGGCGCCGCGAGCAAGGCCCGGGTCTGCGCGGCCTTGGCCGGTGCGACTGCACGCAGAATCCGACCTTGATCCTTGACGACAAAGCCGTCTGGATCCCGCCATGACAGGGTCTCGGCGTGGATCACGGCGTCCATCAAATCTGCATTCCGTGAGCGCACACGCCGTGAGCGCACGCCCGCGGCATCCCACGGATCGCCATCCTGCGGAACCACGGGCTCGCTGCGCGATTATGGAAGTGCTTCAATATCAACTCCAACCAAGCGGTTGCCGGCCTGTGCTCGCGCGACCAGCCGAGCACGGCTGTTCAGTTGACGTCCCTATCGATCGGTAGCCCGGATCCATCATTGGTCCGGATCCATCATTGGCCTGGCAGCGGTGCATCCCAAGCCCCTCCCCGGCCGTCTTTATGACAGCACTATTACCGTCCGAGTATGCCCGAAGTAGCGAGAGTTTCGGAACTACTTGACGGATCTTTTCGCGGCAGCGTTGTCAAATCGGCGCTGAGGTACGCGCGCCTCGCCGCCTGAGCGGCTGCGCGGCTCGACTATCGGCTGTAGTTTTTTTCCACCCAGGCGGCGTAATCGCGTCCCAGCAAGGGCTGCCACCATCGGGTATTGTCGAGAAACCAGTTGAGCGTCTCGCGCAGGCCCCCGGCAAGGTCGCGGGATGGCGCATAGCCGAGCTCCCGTGCCGCCTTGCGATAGTCGATCGCGTAGCGCCGGTCATGCCCGGGCCGGTCGCGCACATGGGTAATCAAGTCGGCGGCGTGCCGGCCGTTTGCGGCCGGCGAAGACGGAAACGCCTTGCGCAGCTCCTCGCGTTCGCCCAAGACCTCGTCGACCAGGGCGCAGAGCGTGCGCACGATCGTGATGTTGGTCGTCTCGCTGTTGCCGCCCACGTTGTACACCTCGCCCGGCTTGCCCCGGGTGAGGGCGAGCGTGATGGCGGCGCAGTGGTCGGCAACGTGCAGCCAGTCCCGCACCTGCAGCCCGTCGCCGTAGACCGGCAAGGGATCCCCGGAGAGGATGTTCATGATGATCAGCGGTATGAGCTTTTCCGGAAACTGGTACGGCCCGTAATTGTTCGAGCAATTGGTGATCGTGGTCGCAAGACCAAAGGTCTCGTGGTAGGCGCGGACGAGGTGGTCGGAGCCCGCCTTGCTGGCCGAGTAAGGCGAATTCGGGGCATAGGGCGTGGCTTCGTGGAAGGCCGGGTCCTGCGGCCCCAGGGAGCCGTAGACCTCGTCGGTCGAGACGTGGTGGAAGCGGTGTCCGCGCGCCAGCTTCGCGTCGATCCAAGCGGACTTGGCGGCCTTCAGCAAGGCATGCGTGCCGACGACGTTGGTGCGGATGAAATCGTCGGGCCCCAAGATCGAGCGGTCGACGTGGGACTCGGCGGCAAAATGCACGATCGTGTCGATCTGGTGTTCGGCGAGCAGGGCGCGCACCGCCGCCTCGTCGCAGATATCGCCGCGCACGAACGCGTAGCGCGGCTCGGACTCGAGTCCGGCGAGGTTCTCGAGATGTCCGGCATAGGTCAGCGCGTCGAGTACGACGACCCGCCCTTCGCCACCCAGCCCAAGCCAGTGGCGCACGAAATTCGTGCCGATGAAGCCGGCGCCGCCGGTGATCAAGACGTTATGCGGTGCGAAGTTCATCGAGCATGTTCCCTAGGTTGTGCCGCCAATGCTGCGCCGGCACCTCGAGCAGGCTGCGGGTCGCTCGGCTGTCCAGTACGCTGAATTTCGGACGCTCGGCGGGCGTGGGATAAGCCGCGGTCGCGATCGGCACGATCGGCACGGCCCGCGTGAGCAAGCCGCGTGCAAGGGCCTCCTCCTGGATCGCCACGGCGAAATCGTACCAACTCGCCACGCCCGCATCCGTCCAGTGCAAAATCCCGGCAGGTGCGTGGGCCGCGATCAAACCCCAGATGACGCGCGCAATTCCCGTCGCCCAAGTCGGCGCGCCGATCTGGTCGCAGACCACGCGGACCTCCGGCCGCTCGCGCATGAGGCGCAGCATCGTCAGCACGAAGTTGCGCCCCGCGGCATCGTAGACCCAGGCGGTGCGCAGCACGATGCCGGCGGGATCATGTGCCAGCAACTCTTGCTCGCCGGCGAGCTTCGTGGCCCCATAGACGCTCAGGGGATTCGTGGCATCGCCGGGCAGGTAGGCGCGGTTCGATCGGCCGTCGAACACGAAATCCGTGGACAGGTGCAATAGGCGGGCTCCGGTGCGCGCCGCGGACCGGGCGAGCACGCCGACCGCGGTGCCGTTGACCGCCTGGGCCTGCACCGGCTCGCTCTCGGCCCGGTCGACGGCCGTATAGGCCGCGCCGTTGACGATCCAGTCGACCGGCGTCTCGCGCAGGAGCCGGGCGATCGCCGCCTCATCCCCGATGTCGAGTTCCGCCCGCGTCCGCGTGATTACTTCGTGGCCGGCAGGCGCGGCTTGCGCGACGGCGCGTCCCACCTGCCCGCCGGCGCCGAGCACGAGGACTCTCATGGAAACTTGTGAATGTCCGCGAACGACGAACCCAGCCGGTCTTTCGCCGACAACTGCGGCTGCACGCCGGGGGGCAAGGGCCAGGGAATCGCCGCGGTCGGATCGTCCCAGGCGAGGGTCCGTTCGTGCGCCGGGCTGTACACATCGGTGCACTTGTACAAAAAGTCCGCGCTGGCCGAGGTGATCAAGATGCCGTGCGCGAGGCCGGGCGGCACCCACAGCATGAGATGGTTGTCGGCCGAGAGCTGCGTGCCCCACGACCGCCCGAAGGTCGGCGAGCCGCGGCGCAGATCGACGACCGCGTCGAACACCGAGCCCGCGGTGACCCGTACGAGCTTGCCCTGCGTGTGCTCGACCTGTAGGTGCATGCCGCGCAGCGTCCACTGCGTCGAGCGGCTCTGGTTGTCCTGCAGGAACGTGGCATCGATGCCGGCTTCCTTGAACTTGTAGGCCTGCCAGGTCTCCATGAAGAAGCCGCGCGTATCGCCGAACACCTGCGGTTCGATCAGGATCACATCCGCGATCGGGGTCGGATGCATTTTCATCAGTGCCGTTCGCCCTGGATGATGCGCAGCAGATATTCGCCGTAGCCGCTCTTTTTCAAGGGTTGCGCGAGCCGTTCGACTTGGCTCTCGTCGATGAAGCCCATGCGCCAGGCGATCTCCTCGACGCAGGCGATCTTGAGTCCCTGGCGCTCCTCGATGATGCGAACGAACAGCCCCGCATCGAGCAGCGATTGATGGGTGCCGGTATCGAGCCAGGCGGTGCCGCGGCTCAGGCGCTCGACGCTGAGCGCCCCTTCGCGCAGGTAGACGCGGTTCAAATCCGTGATCTCGAGTTCGCCGCGCGGCGAGGGCTCAATCGAGCGGGCGATCGCCGGGGCGCGATCGTCGTAGAAATAAATCCCGGTGACGGCGTAATTCGAGGGCGGCTTGGCCGGTTTTTCGAGCAGGTCGGTGACCTTGCCGGCGGCGTCGAATTCGACCACTCCATAGCGCTCGGGGTCCGTCACGTAATAGCCGAAGACCGTCGCCCCCGCCTGGCGCGCCGACGCCGATTGCAGCGCCGCGGAAAGGTTCGCGCCGTAGAAGATATTATCGCCGAGAATCAGCGCCGCAGGCGCCCCGGCGAGGAACTCCTCGGCGATGATCAAGGCCTGGGCAATGCCCTTCGGTTCGGCCTGCGTCGCGTATTGGAAGGCAACGCCCCATTGCGCACCGCCGCCGAGCAAATCCCGAAACGCGACTTGGTCGCGCGGCGTCGTGATGATCAGGAATTCACGAATGCCCGCCGCGAGCAGGGTCGCGAGCGGGTAATAGATCATGGGCTTGTCGTAGACCGGCAAGAGCTGCTTGCTCTGCGACAAGGTGATCGGATGCAGGCGCGTACCGGCGCCGCCTGCCAAGATGATGCCTTTTCGGGGTGTCGACAAGATCCTATCCTGAGGCGTGGACGAACCGCATTATAGGGGATGCCGCGCCCCGGACACGGCTCGGTTCACAGTTTACGGAGCGATCAGCGCCGCTGAGGGGGAAATAGGCGCACTAGCAGCCCTGGAGCCGCGATAGGGATTATCCTCTGCGTCATGTCCATTCCCGCGCGCGTGCATTTCTGCTGGATCGGCCCGCAGCTGAACTGGGCCTACGCTTTTGCCCTGCTCTCGGCTGCGGCGCAGGCCGGCGTCGACGAGGTGGTCCTTCATCATACCGATGAACTTGCGCAAGGCGCGGTGCTCACGGCGTTGCGGAGCACGGCTGGGATGCGCCTCGAACGAATCGACGCGTGCGAGTTGCTGGCTGAGGCCGGGGCCGCGCTTGGCCTCTCCGGCGCGCTCGCCGACATTTATGCAAACCTGACGAGTCCGGCGCAGCGCTCCGACGTGCTGCGCGCGGCGATACTTTATCTGCATGGCGGCATTTATCTCGATCTCGACACGATCACGGTGGCCTCGCTACGACCGCTTCTGGATGCGCCGCAATTCATCGGCGCGGAATACATCGTGTGGCCGCATTGGGTACGCAGTTCGCGCTCCTGGAAGGTGTTGGCAAAGCATTCGGCGCTGGATGTGCTGCGCACCGGCTTGCGCCTGTGTCCTGGTGGCTGGCGCGGCTTCCGGCATGTGGAACACTGGTAATTCAAGGGCATCAACGGTGCGGTGATGGGCGGCCCTGCGGGCGCACCGCTGTTCGCCGCGGCTTTGATTGCCATGGCGGCGCTGCCGACGGCGCGCCGCAGCCA
>Ga0116231_10007549_pt1 | contig 19807 bp, 18 predicted proteins | sample S1TSphgellanicum_2_FD_89695 | JGI IMG/M metagenome (GOLD analysis project Ga0116231, IMG submission 89695) | Host-associated microbial communities from peat moss isolated from Minnesota, USA - S1T2_Fd - Sphagnum magellanicum MG | ecosystem: Host-associated > Plants > Peat moss > Unclassified...
CATTGATTTAGAACCATTACTTACTAATCTTTCCACTTGTACACAGATCAGTGTTTTTCTTGGCAATTTTGTGATTTGCCAAAGTGATCATCTTCCATACCAAGATTTAGCCAAATTTGGCTATAAACAAGCTATAAAGGCCAAAAACATTTAAACATCTTTCTGTATCTTTGGCTACCAACTACAGAAATCTGTCTAATTTTTCCTTTTTTTCAAATTCTGGCAATTGAAAGTCTCAAATGTCACTTCATTCTTGCATTTATAAGTTATAATTTCACTTTTTGGCAAAATCAAAGGCTGACAGAGATTGCATTTAGCAGGACTGCACCACAAAATAGATTTCCAAAAACCTGCTTGCAATCTTCATGATCTTGATCTTCTATGTTGTTGCTGATGGTAGTTTTTGAGTGTTAAATGTGATTGTACCTCACCTAGGTGAAGAGGACCCCATATATCAAGGCACAAATTGAACCTTGCCATTGCACGAGATTTAATGAGTTGACATTGATTAAAGACAAGTAACAATCTGCATGGATTTGAACCAAACAATAGTAGTCATAAAGGAAACATGTAGATTTTGATGGACATATGCACACCTTTCAAACCAATACATGTGAACTTTACTGGCCCAATCTCAGTTAGTTGCAATGTTGAATACTCTGAACTTCAAATGAACTCCCTACCATTGTTTCAATTGACTGAAATTTGCATTGATCAATGTTTGACTATACCACAAAACTTGAGGTTTGTGCTTCAGCATGAACTGAACCTGCATGCATCTCAACCAATCTCTAATTGTGAACAAGGTTTTGCCACAAGAGTCACCCTGCTTCAAGATCATTGTCCGCATATCCCACTGTGAGGAGTTTTCACTATTTTGAGAAAAAAATTCAAAAAGAATGCTTTTTCAGTGGAACTGAAAGACAAGGTGGAGGATGGAAGAATGAAGGGAGTAGAATAAATTCTAAAATTCCTGGGGTCTAATCTTAAGTTCTGTAAACTATGCATCAACGAGACAGAATGCTCAAGCTGGGATTAAAGTCCAATAAAAAAAATAAAAAACCAAAACATGGGAAATGCTACAAGAAGATTCCAAGAACAATGCCTGAACTGACATAGTTCCAAGATTGAGATCAAAGTGACAAAAAGCATCCCCTTCATTAATTTTCCACAGGTACTTGCTCATCCCTAAAACCCCTTGCTCAATTCCCACTGCCCCAAAAAGAGGGAATCCTTGAGACTACAGAGTTTACTGTTTCTGAACTTTTGTTGTCCAACATTGTCTCTGCAAGAAAAAATAGCATAACCCCATGCTGCAACTTTACTTCAGGCCCCCTTCCTATGTTGAGCGTACATACTTCACACGGCATCCACAACCTGAAACTTCAATTAAAAATGTAAAAGAAGCACTAAAATATGATTACACATACTATTCTGCAACCATATAATAGTTTTTTTGAAGACCAAATTCTCACATCACCAGTAAGCTAGGCAGGAACAAACACCATCCTCAAAGTAATGAAAGTAATAATTTGCACCCCTAACTATAATTGCTCTCAACGATTTTTTGCATTGGATTTTGTGGAAGTGTTGCAGAAAGTACATACCCTCAGATTCCTGAAAATCCAGAGTGGAGCACCAGCAGATGTGTTGATAAGCCCAAATGCAATAACCAGTTCCTCACTAGAGTTACAGAGACAGAACACTTATCCTTCTTCATCCACATCATGTAACAATTTTTTTTGTATCTGGCACACACCTTGCATAATGCAGCTGTCCTGACAATTTCTTGAGTTCTGCATGGATTCCATTAATCTGAGATTGGTCGTGATCATCCACCACAAATGTATGCACCTCATTAGTCATTTCACTCAGGTCTGACAAGCACCTGGCTGTTTTTTCACCTCCTTCCTTTCTCTACCATCACACATGCTACTAAGGTCCCAGTTGCTAGCAGCAGCATACATGTATGATAGTAGCAAAGAGCCTGCTGCATTCTCAGGGTCTTGCTTCAAGCACTCGTTTCATGATCAGTTATCCCATCTCCACTTTACCATGAATTCTGCAAACACCAAGCAAAGCCCTCCACATAGTGGCTTATACAGCAGTGCCTTGACCATATCCTCAGCCAACATGACCAAGAAGGTCAACCACACAACTGCAGAGTTCATGTATTGCAGATATACTGTGAGCTAAGCTCATGGAATCAAGTAGCCCTGGGCTGCATCCATGAGGCCAGCATGTCTACAAGCTGACAGAAGACAAACAGAAATGACATTGTCGGGAGCTTTACACCTTCTTTGCACTTCTGCCTGAAATCTTCAATTGCTTCCTTAGCATGCTAATTCAAGGCAAATATCCTCCAAGAATGGTATTCCAAGAAATCATTTTCTGTGAGGGCATCTCCTTAAGGACTCTATGTGCATCTTCCATGCTCCCACATTTCAGACAAGCCAACAAGGTTGTTTCCCACAAATAGTCTAATTCATAACTTCATTGAATGATCTGTTGATGAGCACAACTGCCCTCTTCAACTGCAACTACACTGGTCTACACACAGTTAGTATCCCCACAAAAGTCAAACATTCTGGTCGCACACCTTTGTGTTGCATTTGTTGAAATATTTCCAATGCCTTCTGCAATTCCCACATTTCACATATCCATATCTCATTATAGTGTAAGATGCCATATCATGTGAGGGCATCTCATTCAATACACTCAAAGATCCTCTATGCTCCACATTTGGCATACCTGTCAATGAAGCAAGACATTTGACTTGCAACCACTTTGAATGATCTGCTCATGAACACGCCTCCCCTCTTCAAGGGCCAATACACTGGCATAGGAATCCTGGATCCACATGAAAGTGATAGCATTGGGCTAGGCAGCAGAAATACTGTACAAAACATGACACTTTTGTCTAACTGCTGCGCAGACAAGTTCCATCCATTAGCAGTGGCTATTCAGCAGTTGTCCTGCATCACTTCAAGCATGCTCAGTTGTGGACTGTCAATTTCTGCAAACTTCAGCAGCCCATGGGAGTGATAATTTCTTGACTTGAGAGCTCTCTATGACAAGCTGAGTGGCAGAGCAGTAAAGAGACATCCTCCCCAATATTAAGAACAACCAAAATCTAAGAAATTCATGGTCTTTAACACCACCTGAGGCTCCCAAGGCTCCTGGGGCAAAGCTACAAAGTTGAAACTTCTATGTCAAAGGATCCTTCCTGGACATTGCAGGGACTTAAGTTCTTGCAAAACATTCTGAGCAGAAGGTCTGAAGCTGGGATTGGTGTTCAAGCACAACTCCTGAAGCTGGATAAGCTTTGGAGGCAAACCAGGCATTTAGAAGTCTTGATCAAGTGGCCAACACACCAAACATCAATGGAGCATTCATGTCCTCCTGTGATCATCTCTGGCACATGACTTTCAGGACACAAAATCTTGTGAGCCTGCATTTGCGGCACAACACATGCTTCATCAAATTCCAAAACAATCTACGCAACGTTTGGCCACATTGTGATGCATCCATGACTTCACATGAAGCCAGACCAAAACTTCAGTAACATTTATCAAAGCCTTCACCGATTGCGATTCTGGCCTGGCTCTCTATAAATGGCTACAATGAGGTTGGAAGAATATTGAGAACTTGCTGGAGCTCACTGCGTGTTCAGTATGAGGACATTCACTGACACGTGCTTATATTTGCAGGACATGGTAACCAAAATCTGACGAATTAAATGTCTTCTTCACTGACCTACCATACAGCTTCACCAGCTCCCCTTGTCTTTCATCTCCTATGACCATGGTATCTAACTCAAGATTATGCTCATGACACAATAAGCCCAGAACTAGTAAAAGTCTCACAACATTGAGACAGGCCAATACCATGTCCACACGGTGCTCTAGCTCCAACAAATTGAAGGTCCACAGGTCTTTGACTTTCACAACTCCACTGAAATACAAAGCAGTGATAGTGACCATCACCCCATTGGCATGATACCCTAGAATAGAATGTAAGGGAGCCCAGGACATGTCCATAGGAGTTTGCTGACCAGTTCCAACTTGGGGTCACACTTACTGCCTGGTGACTTTTCCTCCCCTCTCCACAAGGCCCATTGCTGTCTCAAGATCCCAAGTACATTTGGGCGTAGACCCCCAGTAGAAGCCTTACCAGCCGTATTCCTACCAACAACAGTAAGCAGGCTTGACAATCGCCAGACTCTCTCTCCATGGCCACAGTGAACCAGCACCCACCAGTGCACCATCCACTGGATGCCTGTTATTACTCAGTTGTGGGTGAACCTCAACTAAGTTAGTATATGGCCTCACCTTGGTAACCAATTCTGTAAGAAATAGGTCTCATATATGGAGATAGGTAGGAAAATAGATAACTACTAGGTAAGTAGATGGTCGTATATATGTCAGGCCCATTTTCACTGCCTACCTAATAACAACCCGCTAGTGAGTTGTTAGTAGGTAGGTAGTCAAAAAAAGCTCCTGCGCTAGCCACCATGGTTAGCTAGGGAACTGGAACCCAACAGAAAACCATCTCCTGACCACTTACCGTTCATCCTGCATGGTGCGCTGGTGGGTGGTGGTTCACTGTGGCCCTCTCTCCATGACGCACCATCCGACACCCTAATGGGTGAACGCAGCGAAGAAACCTGCATCGGACCGGGTTACTCTACCTGTGGAAGGCAAGAAGCCCTGACTTCAAAAACCAAAGTGCATCGATCCATACTAACGATCACCCGCCCCCAAATACAGCCACGAAAATGAGTGTCAAGACAGCAAACCCTTGATCGGGCAACATACCTGCAGGTTGAACGAATGCCTTCACGAGTACCTCCACCACACCAGGTCGGGTAGGAAGAATTTTGTCCAAGGAATCCTCAGAGGCAAGTACAGTTTCTGTATCATATCCCGCGTCCACCAACTGCTTGATGTCATCACCTCTGAATTTCACACCTGGACATCAAATCAATCCTGCAAGGCTTGGCGAAGGGCAGTTGCAGTCGCCATCCTCGTCCATATTTAATATTCGCTTACAACCAAACTGATGATGGCAGAAGGCCCGCGCGCATGGACTGTGGCCGACCTGGCGGACGCGAGCATCTTCACCGAAGATGCCTTTTTCTGAGGCGGCGTGGCAGGGGCGCGGCTATGCCTCACGCACATGTAGCGCATGCTTGCTGTGCCCGTGCGGCTGCCCAACAGGTAGCGTGGGCCCAACAGCTGCCCGGCCAGCCCAAAATGGCTGCCGCCTTTTAAACAAAACAAAAAAGCTCAAACTTTAAAAATCAAAAAAATTCCCCCCTCCTTCATTTCTTTTCCTTTCTTCTTCATTTTTCTATATTTTCCCCATTTTTTCCTCAATTCTTTCTGTTTTTTTTTTTTTTTCCTTGTTATTTCCTTCATCTTATTTATTTTTCCAAAGAGGATTTTTTTTATAAAATTTTTTTTTTTCCCCCTCATTTCTTTCTATTTCTTTTTCTGTTTTGTTCTTGTTATTTTTTACCAATGAGGATGTGTTTTATGCTTTCTTCCTTTTTTCTTTTTTTTTCTCAATTCTTTCTGTTTCTTTTTTTCTTTTTCTTTTTTCATCTCTGTTATTTTTTCCAAGGAGGATATGTCTTATCCTTCCTTCTTTTTCTTCATTTTTTCTCAATTCTTTCACTTTCTTTTGTCTTTTCGTTCTTGTCAATTTTTTCATCTCTGTTTTTTCTTCTAAGGAAGAATTTTTTTTGTTCTTCCTTCTTTTTCTTTTCTTTGTTTTCTCTTGCGTTTTTCTTTCTTTCCCCTTTTTCATTTTTCTTCTTTTGTTTCCTATTTTTTTCCTTTCTCCTGGGGGCTGTGGTCATCCCAGTGATTTTTTTGGGCGAAAATTGGCCATTTTGCTTTTTGTTTTTTAGAAGTCCCAAGCAAAATGGTCAAGGGAACTTTTAGAAAAATTTCCCAAAAAACTCACCACATTCAGAGGAATTGTTTTTGAAATCACAAAGATTTTTGGAAAATTTGAGCAAATTTCTAGCTTTCTTCTTTTGAAATCACCATATTTAGCTATTAGGTTCTAGTGGTCCATCAACATGTAATAACATTTCTAAATCTTCTATTTTTCTATTTGCCTTGTAGCTAGATTTGGCTAACTCCTCTTGGCTGATTCCCACTTTTGAAGCAACATGAGAAAATTGAAAAAAAAAAAAGACATTGGATCATCTTCATTAATCACATCCCTTTTTTTTCATTTCATTAAAAATTTCTCTTTTCTTACAATTGATAAATTTTCTTTTTAGGATGTGATCACATGGAATTTTTTTTAATAACTATTTTTTTAAAGGATTTAAAAGTTAATTGAAGTTTAAGAAGTTTATTTAAAATTTTAATTAAAGTGTGTTAGTTTTAAAATTTTCAAGTTTTAGGTTATTTGTTGAATAAGCAGGGTAAAAAAAATGGGTGGGAGGAAGAAAAAAGTAACATGTGGGAAGCCAGAGAACTTCAGGCAAGGCGGAGAAGGCACCAGAAGGCCTTCGCACATGCACACAATTTCGTCCGCTCAACCACAAAAAGTGGCCCTGGTAGCCATTCTTCCGCTTCGCTCAGAGGCCAAAGTGCAAGCCGGCTTGCATAGCTCGTCCACTCAGCTCAGCTCATCCACCCAGATTCTTTTTGCCAAACTACCCTATTTAAAAATTGCTACAGCCAACTTTCCTTCAAGAAAAAAACTACTACTACCACAGAAGACCCACAATCCAAAAAATAATAATGCTAACCCGCATAAAACAAAAAACTGTGTCCTTCCTTAAACACAGTTCTTATTTTCTCAACATGTCTCAATCACCTCCAAAGGATTTTTCTTACACGGGTCTTCTTTTCCATTCTCCTTCACGAGGCTCTCAAGTTACAACGCTTGCATTACTTGCAAATGCATCTGCCATAGCTCAACCAAGTCTATCTCATTGAAGTAAGAGAGATGTGAGGGCAATACAATGGTCAAATGATGTTTTGTCAACTTTGTTGGATTTGTATGAGGAGAAATATTTGACATTTGACCGTGGGTCTTTTCGAATCAAGGATTGGGAAAACATTTGGAAAAAGCTTGTAACACATATTTCTACATAAAGTGCGAGAATAGCAACTCAATGTCATGACAAATGGGACAAGATGAAGAAGAAATATTTTCAAGAAAGACAACAGAAGGTGTTATAGGTTCTGCAACTACTTCATGGATTTGGTTCAATAGGACGAACCAAATTTTGGAAGGCACAGCAAAGGTAGATGGCACACCTAATGGATTTGATCAGGGTTATGCTCATGTTGGTCCTTCTCAAGCACCGACCATTGAAGATGATGATACAAGTCCAAGTCAAGCTAGGAGTGCTCCTCCACAATCTCCTCCATCCACTATTCTTGCATTTGACACTTTTTGTCAATACATCCAATATGGACACTCAAGGTAATACTATAATTGAATCTCCTCATACATGTGCAGCAAATTTACCTAGTGTTTATGGCAAAGTTGTGGGAAACAAAAGACGTAGATTGAGTGGTGACATGACATCTACTTTCAAGAAGTTAATTGAATCTTTAAAAAAAATTGAAACTTTGAAGGTTGAATTGTAAAGGGAGGCAATTGAAACTACAAAATCCATTGCCCAATCTATGACTACAATGGAAGAAAGGTCTAGGATAGAAAGTAGAGAACAAACTTTACATTGGCATAAATTTTTACAACTAAATTTAGAACTAAACATCCTCCTGATGTTCAAGAAAATTGACAAGAGATTTGCATCTATACTTTGTATGAATACAATATTCATACAAATTGCATTCTTGTGTGAAACATGAGTTTCAATAAAACATGAATTTTATTTATTGAATGATGTGTTTTACATAAAACAACAAAATGTGAATCTACTTTTTAGGATTATGTTGTATCCAAGATTTAAATAACACATCTCACATCTCCTCACCAGCAGCCTTAGCTCTTTCACCTTTTTGTGGAACTGAGATACGCATACCAACGAAACCCACAAAAGGATCTCTTCATGCTCAAACATCACAAACCACTAGTTTTGGCATACCTTGCAATTGACAAAAATTATGCAAGGTACAACATGCCAAAGTAATCATAAGGGCTGAATCAACATGAACATTAATTTTTTTGAAAATCTTCCATTGATTCTTTAAAGTTCCAAATGCATTTTCAATTAGAACACAACCTTTGTTCATAGTTGATCAAATTGGATTTGATATACCATATCACTATTTTGAGGTTTGTAACCTTTCAATAAATATGGCCAAATAGGATATGCTACATCCCTCAATAAGTAAGGTTGAATATGCACACTTTTAATAGTAACAACTAATTCTTGCAAAATTTGTCTTAATCAAAGAGAACGATACAAACTTGACATTTTGAATTGTCCTCCATCTGCCACTCCACCTAGTTGATCAGCACATGCATTCCAAAAGAACATATCATAATCACACACAACTTAAAGCATTATACTATGAAATTATCTCCTATTATAAAAATCTGCAGTAAAAGATGTGATTTGTTTATTTGATTTTACACTCAAAGGAATGTGTGTACCATCAATCACACCACAAATTTACTATAGACTTATAATGTCACAAAATCACTCAATGTTGTTGAGCAATCGATCTCTAATAGGAGTGTGAACATAAACTGAAAAACAACTTGTCACCATTAGACAAAGCATCACATACAATGTAGGTATATTTTTTAATTGTAGATGCATTTACATTGTACAATGCATTCATTCTCTCAAAAGAAATTCAATGTGTTATCGATATAAAACCATTTTCACAACTTTGCTGAGAGGGATAGGTGTTCTAACAGATTGAATTACAAATGGACAGATAAATGGTGTTAGCTCTTGTAATAAATACTCAAATGTTAAAAATGTCATCCTATAAGATTGAAAGTACTTCCTATCAAGCATTTTTGGTGTACAATGGCAAACATCGCCTTTAATAACATCAAAATGTATTTTTTGTTGAGGTTCAACCCACCACATCCTATTCCTTACTTTGTTTCTCAAAGTAAGCAATAGAAAATATGGCATGAACCGCTCCAACAAAGACTTTTCTAAATTGACCACCGGCATGGGGAGGATTTGAACAGGCTTAGGGGGGTGAATGTTGGCAAGGAGCATTAAAAAAATTGCAAACATAAGTATTGTGTCATTTTTGGTCATGGTTTTTTTCCACAAGGTCTCAAAAACAAGGTTTGTAGAATTTGGGTTCAAAATACAAAGGATTGAAATTTGTGAGCTTCAAACCCTAATTATTAATGAAAAGGAGAAAGATGATCCTTGTTAAATGATTAATTGGCTAGAAACAATTGGTTGAACTCATGTTTAAAAACAAAAGTTGAAAAAAGTATGAATTTAATTTAATTTAGGTTGGGATGAATGACTATTTTTATTTTTTTCCACCAATTGGGGACAAGAAGCAAGTCCCACATGCCCACATGGTTTAATAAATAGGAGACCAAAAAAAGAAAATTAAAAAATATCAAGCCCCCACCATATGCCCATGTGTTTGACCCAACCCAAAAGAAACCAAAAGGTGTGGGTATCCTAGGTAGGGGCTTGAAAAAGGAAAAAAAGAAACAAGGGGTAAGGTAGTTGAACAATGAACTAACCTTCCCATCAACCCCACCACTCAGCCACCACATCATCATTTGCCTAGCAAGCATTGCAGTTTAGCTCTGTTGGGGAAACCCCATTTGCATAACGTGGGAGGAGTGGCAAAGGTCATTTGTCGTCAAAGGCAAAGTAGGAGTTTCCACTTTTCCAACTTCATTAATGTAATGAGCATATAGTAGCAATTTGCACTGTGTTTTCTAGCAAAAATAAAGGCATGCACCTTCATGTGCATGATACAAAAAAGATACACTCTCTCACCTTGTGGAACTTTGAAAATGATGTAGTAGTTTTTCTTGCTCAAATATTTTTTCCTAGAACAAAGCACACTAGGTCTGACGTGGAAAAAAGAAATATTCTACTTACTCCACCAAACTCCCATTGTGGTTTTTGTAAAAGAAGAGCAATGTGATGATACTTGTGAACTGAACATAACAAAGGACAATCAAACAACCTTAACCCTAATAAGATTAGATATTGCAAGTGGTGGATATTGCAAGTGGTCTATAATGGCAGTACTCTATGAAAGTGATGCACAACCCAAACTTGGGTTGATTTGCAAACAACAATCATTAGGTTAGATACCTTGTTGTTTCAATGGTTACTAGAGGTCCATCACATGACTATTTTGTACAATAAGTTATTTAATCATGAGTTGTTCTAGCTCATGACTTCCACAACAATAGGAAGAAAGTTTTCATTATTGGATGGGGAATCTTACATGTGCTTGTAGAGGATTAGAAATCAAATGGGTTTCTAAAATTGTGTTGTTGTACTATGGAATACCAAAAGCGTCAAGCAATAATGCAAGTAGAATCATAGGCCATATGTTAAAGAAAGACGCCATGTGTAGGTCTAAATGCTCTTAGCACAAGTTAAAATTTTGGACCACAAATTAAAGTTCTTCAAAATATTATAATTTAAACAAAAATGCTCAAGCAAAACCTTGACATATAAACTTTTGGCCTAAACTAAAACATCAAGCTAGAAATATATATCACAATCTTAAAATTATATTTATATTCTAAATATTTATGTGTTGACATATGCTTGTTGTGTACCACACTTGAGAACATTTTTTATGATGATCAAAATATTAATCTTGTTGTATAAAAAATGTATGGTGAATTATAAAATATTTCTTTCCAAGCATTAACACTTTTGTTTAATATCATAACAAATGTTTGAAAAAGTAGGTTAATGTATTTTCTATCATTCCCATTGTCAAATTGTCTTGAAGGAGTGGTCATTTTTCTAATCTTAAGTTTTTTAATTTATTGTTTGAATCTTATGGAGGAATGCATAATATGCTAAAATGTTCATACCACAAATCAAGATGCATATATTACATGCAATAATGCACTAGCACAAGCCAAAATGCTTAGACCACATGTAAAATTGCTTAAACTACAAGTAAAAAATGCTTAAGCCATAGGTCAAAATGTTTAAATCATTAATCAAAATGCTAAAGAATATTATAATTCCTTAGGCCACAAGCCAAATGCTCATGCTTCAAGCAAAATGACAAAAATCTATTTTTTTTAAACATTCAAATTTAATTCAATTTCAATTTCATACATCATATTTTCTCTAATTAAATTCCCAATGTTATTGTTGCTTTTCTTTAAACAATTTAGACCTTGATAATTCTACTAGAAATTCACATTATTAATATAAGAGACTTTGGGTGTATTATGGAACAATGCATGGTTCAATTAGGGAAAGTTGCAATTAGTAGTTTTGATTGCTTATTCAACCAAGAATGTGAGGCAAAAGTTATGATATATATATTTATTTATTTATTTATTTATTTATTTATTTATTTTGCATGTTGTCAAATTTACTAATGTAAAAGTGTAAAATTTGCATAGAATTTTAATAGAATTTGTTTGATACATTTTTTTCGAGGTTACAAGTGTAAGTTTCAATATTGTATGGTTATTAATATCATTTATTTTGGTCATAGGTTTCATTTTTCATGGTTTAAATTTCATGTTACCAAATGTATTATTTCATGATGACATAGTACCATGAACTTTGCAACCCATGAGGCATAACTCCAATTGCACAAAATATAATTTTATGGTATGCCCTCCTACCCCACAAGTGTTGCAAGCTAAGGAATGTGCTTCAATTCCTCTCTTTTTCTATTGTTTCATTTTAGAATTAATGTTTTAAGACTTTTTACTTTAGGATGCATTTGGGTGTTTTAAGGAGTTTGGGGGCACATCACATTAGATTGAATCTAGAATTGACAAATGAAAACACTAAAATAAAAGAAAATTCAACCTCAATTAACTCTTGATAGTCTTTGCCTTTTTTACAATGTACACAATACAAACTAAAAAAAATAAAAACTTGAAATTGAAAGTTAAAATGTTTAAGCTTTGAGCTTTACATTTTATGTGTTCATCATCATGTTTGTCAAAAAAAAATTAAATTGTCCCTACCAATGTTGTCACTACTAACATTCAATGCCATATGCCTTAATGCATCAACACCTTGAGCTTCAAGTGCAATCGAAGTAGAAAGGAAACCAAAAACCAAAAGAATGAGAACATTTTCATGACAATAGAAATTTTCTAATGAGTTGACAAAGCACATCACAAACAAATTCCAAAGTTCAAAAAAAATCATGAAAAATTTAAAGGGTTAATTAGTTATTTCAACAACAAAGTTCTCTCAGTCCCAAACCTTCGGACCTCGAGTTCTTTGATCTTTTGAACCCCATGTTGATAACTCTTGGGGGTTGTTTGATCATTATTGTTAATAAATGGACAACACCGAAATGCACCTTGTGTTCATACTTGAGGAATTTTTTCAGAGAATATTGCTTAGGTTACTATTAAGAAAACTCAAATTTTGAAGATGCAACTTGATGCAAGTTTAAATTTCTCAACTCCATAAGAAATTAGAATGCTAGAAAACTCCCAAGCCTAGTTCAATAGGATCAATGTTTGGTCTTTCAAAGAAAAGAATGAAGGATGAATCCTAGCTCCATGTTTCATGGGCTGTAATTTGTGATTGTAATTTTAAATCTCCTATTCCATGAGAATGCTGGAACAACTTGAAGGCCAATTGAATGCAATATTATTTTGGACTTAGGAATTGACTTTTTCAAAAGAATATCTAACTATCTCCCCTCCACCAAGTTAATGTCTCAGGGAACACTCTAATGCCCAACTCATTATGGCAATTTTAGACTTGAACCATCAAAGGTTAAATCTTTAAAAAAGAACATGTGAAGATGTCCCAAATTTCAATCTCAATCAAGGTCCCAATGGCAATTCAATCTCTTACAAAGGTCGTAATTTTAAACTTGTGATGGTGCAAGTTAAAAAATTTAAATACATTCAAAGATCAAAGACCCTAAACATTTCTTTAATTATTTGAAAATAATTAAAGATATTAAATTAATAATTGAATTAAGAACAAGCATATCTTAATAATAATAATAATAATAATAATAATAATAATAATATGAAAATAAAAGACCTAGAATGAATATGAAACATTATTTAAGATTATTGAGTGATGATTGTTGCATATAACCTAAAAGGAAGTATAGGTATTCTTAATTATGATTTTTTACTAATTAAGGTCTTTAATCAAAATCACAACAATGGTAAGTATGTCATTTGCATTTTTGTCATGCATATATTCATGGCCTCATACATGACGGTCAGTTATGGGCATGCCAATCATGCTTTTTAGGGTTAATGTACGCTCTTAAGGTTAATGTACGTTCTTAGGTTATTATAAGCTATTAGGTGTTTTAGGGTTATGGCTTGTTTAGGGTCTCAACTTGTTGATGGGAATATAAAAAGCCAAGCTCTTCCCTTCTCTTGTTAGTTTGTTAGGGAGAGTTTCGTCCATAATCAGATTGGATTTCTAGATGCTCACGGTGGCTATTGCACAACCACTATTTACATACACTACATTTTCTTTCCTTCTTTTTAATTTAATTCTAGAAAAACTATTTTCTGTCACTTAATGTTAAAAGCGATAAATTTTTCCTAGTTTTGAGTTTCTTGGGTTTCTTTTGCTTGCCGGTTTCTTGTGTTCTTGAGTTGCTGCTACTTTTTTTTCTTTTTCTATTTTTGTACTACAACTACAATAGGAACAACAATAACCATAATTAGCAACAACACAAGCGAGGGAAAAAGGACACTGAAAACAAGCTACAAGCTATGAAGTTCTAAGTTTCGGAGCTTCGAAGGGAGGAAAGAGCAAGAAGTTCCAAAACTTGTTTTATTACCAGCTTTAGGTCTTGGGAGCACGAACACACACACACACACACACACACACACACACACACAAGGTTTGATTGCAATACAAGATCTGCACTAGGTGATGCAACCCCACATGCACTTGCTTTCCTTGTACATGGGTTTTGAGGTTAGCATTTGGTTTGTGCATTCCTATGTGTTATTGAGCTTGTAGTCATGTAGTGAATAGCCCATGTAGTAGCTCTAAAAAAAGAAGAAATAAATAAATAATTTATAAAAAAAACACGAAGTAGAAGGAAAAAAAAAATTCTCTTCTCTTCTGCACGCCATCATTATAGAGCTCGCGGACACGGATCACTCTATAACATTGTCATCATTATAGTTGTTGTCTGTTGCCCTCCATCTACTTGTTTTGTTCCTGTTTCGTTATGTCCGACGTTCGTTGCGATTTTGTTTGACGTCCGTCGCTATTCCATTTGACGTTTGTCACAATTCCGTCCACGAACATCCGTCCATCGCTATTCATCCCTGTTAACACACCGTATTCTACAAACCGTATGTTGTGTTAGTAACTAATGCTCTGTATTGATACAAAATTTTAGGGCATGGGACAACACCATATCTTCGGATGATGATAACACTACCATTCAACCAGAACCAAGGTATCAACTATGAAGTAACACACAATCATTTGAATTGATTTTTTTGAACTCATGATCTTCACGATAATACCATCAAACATCTACAGCACCATCGTCATCCAGTACAACTCCTACCAAGAATTCAAGTTCAAGTTACACTACATCAATAATACATCATAGTCCATTTGGAAGGGTTAATAAGTGGGGTACGTTTGTTACTGTACTAGCTTTCACACCATCACTATATATTCCGCTACAAGCCGTGACCTCTACACCCATATACACCATGGAGGTCAGCAAATCCTCTGGGAGAATTGAGAAGTTCAGTGAAAGGCCAGGTACCATTTCTTTGAGGGAATTCAAGGCAACTTTCTCAACTATGGTTTATGATTTGGAGCTTAAGTATGACGATAATTACATTGAAGCGTTCACATTCAAACAATTGGCCCATTATGTGCAACATGAAACATTGGATGTCTACGAGCAACATTTTTCGAAGATTTTGGGTGTCACCTAGATCCCCAGTCTAGCTTATGCCACAGCCATCACCAACACTTTTCAAGCTGCACTACAAATTGCCATTGCACATCATGGGATTATGCTCAATAATCCGGATCCGGTAGTTATTTCAGTAATTTTTTCTCCTCAACAACTCATTGTTGCTATCGCAAACATTCCTCCCACCATTAATGCACCAACTTTTACTGATCTAGTGGGGGAATTCTTTCGAGTTATTGAGCTAGAATTTCTGGTGAAGAGTTTTGAAAAAAATTTATAGTTCGCCACCTTCTCTCGGCAAAAGGATGAAACCTTCAAGATGTTTTACAGGAGGCTTCTCAAGCTTAAAGAGGATATTCAGAGCATCATAGACCTGGAAGCTGCCCATTGGTATCTTCATTTGTTGGAAGGTACTCTAACATTCCATGCGTAGGTTTTACAACGAATTTTTGTAGAATTTAGAGACTCATACACTTTGCTGGATATGTACAACATTTCTGAAAAGTTGGAACTAACTTGTGCACACTATGAAGCCACTACTATGAGGCCTCCATCACGTTCAAGGCCTTAGCCTCCACCAGCTACGTTAACCAGATCATCACATTCTTTTTCAAGGGCTAAAACGGTGCACTCGGCTGCACTGATCCTACCTTCTTGCAACTACTATGGCAATCCTGCCCACAAAGCTAATGAGTGTAACATTCCTTCTAAAGATCTCTTTTGTGATTATTGTGAGAAAGAAGGACATCAGGAAGCTATTTGTTTTGCCAAGTTCCCGAAACGGAAGTAACTCCGATTACCACGGCAAAATCTACCAGCATCTTCCATTGCCCTTCAACTAAAAGCCAAGGCACCTTAGCCTTCCATTCAGGCTTTCCCCACCAAAAGTAATTTCAATAAAAATGCTAAGAAGAGGGAGCACAATGTTGACAAGAAGGAGGTGTTTCAAGCCCATGCTGCTTAAGTTCAAACTCTACAAAATGAACTCGAATCATTGAAGGCTTAACTTGTTAATTTAAAAAATAAGTCTTCCCAACCAACTAATCATGCCCAACCTGTACATGGTTTAGGATCACGAGAGGGACCTCTTAGGTCATTCTATGGCCTCTCACACGATGCCATGGTTGGGGAGTATGTTCTTTTCAGTGCACACAATTTTAGTTTCACACCAGAATTTGCCACTTCTTTTTGCCCTTCCTACTTTGCAACACAAGAAGCTAGTGTGGCACCGAGAGTTTCTGCCACTAAATAAGTAATTCAGACTAATGGACTCACATTTGGTTCAAGTCCTATTACCAGGGTTTAAGGAGCTTGAACAATCATGCCACAATCTTTTCGTCCTCTCAACATGGAAGAAAAACGCACATTGTTAGCGAAGAGAAAGGAGACTATTACACCACAAGCTATTAAGGCATCAAATTTTCGTGCCCCAAGAATACATGTACATTGAGAAAACACACAATTTTCCACTAATCAGTTTATGGAGTGCCAACTTCAAATGCATGAAAACGCGCAAAAGCTTGTGAGTACACCGTTGTTTTGTTTTCAAAATTTGAAACTAAGCACCAGGGACATAATTACAATACTAAAAGATACCCTAAACACTACATCAGGTTCTCTACCAATCCCTAATCCACATGCTATAGGGGTCTCATCCAACACCTTGGAGAAACACTCAATTAGCTCATGTGTTGCAGATGGCATTCATAATCCAGTCACTAGTTCTAGCATGGCTAAATTAGTGGGTTCTCCTACCTTTGATTCTACATTCACATATCAAAAGGGAGTTAAGAACACTTCACTTGTGGATTTGTTATTTAACAAAGGCATTGTGGATAACCATTCTCTCCACAAAATCTTTCACTCATTTTCGAAGGTGGTGCCTAGTGAGAGAACTTCCATTACCACTAGATTTGCCAAGGTCGACAATATTGAATCAACAATCTAAGTGGGAGGACATACACCCAGAGTGGTATTTCTTGATACAAGTGCCCAACCAATGATTCTTGGAGTTCAATTTGCCAAGAAGATGGGCATGCTTGATTCTAAACTACGAAAATATGTGGCAAATTCGCACTGCTAGTGGGAGCGTAGAGGAGGTACTTGGGGAGAGCTCCAATTTGATTACACTTAACTTCAATAAAGGTACAGATTAGGAGCTTTTCCTACAAGTCAAATGTTTAATCACTAATGCCACCAATTACAATGTGCTTATTGGGCAAAAGGCCCTATTTCCACCATTTTCATAATTGATAACTAGTTCGAACATACGTACTACCGAATGGATTGGGAGACTGATGGCCACCACCTAGGGTACATACCCCTTGATTTACATGGGAACCATAGTCCTATGGCTTATCATTGTATGCTCAAGGAAGCACACACCATTTCCTACATCCAAAAAGCTAACCATGAATGGATAAAAGGAGATGAAGAGGAGACAGCTTATGCCCAAGCTATTGAAAGCTTGAAGGTGGTTCCTACAAACATTCAACACAGACTAGAGGTTTTACAGAGGTTCAAAGCAGCCCACGAGCCCTTGGTCAAAGCTCTGTTTAGTTTTGAGAAGATGGAGAGCCATGGTGAACCGATTAAGCTAGTATTTCATCAGCTAATCACCTGGACACCGCCTAAGGAGGGGATTACATTATTAGAACTCTTTGGTGGTATTGGTACAAGTCTCGAAGCCTTACTACAATCAAGGATGGTGGTTCAAAGGTATTTTTACGTAAACATTGATCCTATTGCAAGGCAAGTGATGGCATTGAGAATGATGAAACTCACAACCAAATTTCCATAACAATTTGCAACCACCACATGGAAGGCCAATTTCACTTTTTTGCCCTCTGACATACAATTAATTCAGAACAAACATATGGAATTACTTGGCCTCGTGGACCTCATCATTTCATGTTGTGAGTGTCAAGGATTTTCAACGGTTGGATTTGGAGAAGGCTTGAGTGACACAAGATTCAGTCTTTTCACGGACATGGTACAATTGATCACTTGGGCTCAATCCATTTATCCTACGCTTGGTTATGTAATTGAGAACACCCCTTTTCAACTTGACCATAGGGAAAAAATCCAGGAGCACTACATGCTGGTTAAGCATTACCTTGGAGAACCCTTCCTACTCAATGCGACACAATGTGGTTCCTATGTGCACCGGCTACAACTGGTGGACCAACCTTGCACCACTCTCAGTTCTGTAGTTGGCTCTAAGATACACCATTAGAGACCCCAACTTGTAGGTTTCTCACATATTAGATGATAAGAGATCTTGGCAACCAATTACAAGGCAAGAGAAACCTCCTTGGTTTCCTTCGAACATAATAAAAAAACTAAAAGGTGTTTGGCCCACCTTTGTCTCCTTCCTAGGAGCACACACCTTTTAGGGAGATGGACCAGGCTTGGTGTATCGTCATGTTTCAGCCACTTGGGATGAACCAAGCCTAGAAAAAAAAAAGGGGTAATGGGGTTCCAAATTAGCACTACTAGTCACACCAAGGTGACTAGATTGGAGCGTAACGCTCTACTGGGGAGAGGCATGGACCTAAACTCCTTTAAATGGTTGTTGGTAACCTGTGTACTCTTTCAAATCTACACAACACTAGCACCGATTCAATTAGCTTGTAGTTCTGGCGATGTGCCTACATGGCACTTTAACCAAGTACATTTGCCTATCTTTAACACTGTACACTTCACTCTTAGTGTTGGGGGGGAAAAGGTATCATGTAATTTGACTCAAGTTATTTCTAATAATTCTGGAAATACATCAGCTTCTAGAAACATAATGATAACCTTCTACGAATCTATGCAGTTGGATAGCGGAAAACCCAATACACCAGGTTTTTCAAACACACTTTCCAACTCCATTCCTTGTGTTTCCAACTACCCTTTCGTTATGGGGAATTAGCTCACCAAGAAGGAAAGAGACTAGGTCATAGACCATTGAGAATGAAAATGTGTTTGCATTCTCAATGAAAGACTTAGGTAAACATGCAATTTTTTATAGACCTTACAAATGAAACACCCATCTATCGAAGGAGGCATAGGTTGAGCAAACATGAGTGGGAATTGGTAAATGAAAGATGCAAAGAGTTCCATGAAGCTAGTCTCATTCAGCCATTAAGTTTTAATTTCGCAATCACTATAGTAATGCTAGTAAAGAAGGATTCAGTTGGATTATGGACTACAAAAAGGATGTGCGGGGATTATAGGCCTTTGAACTTGGTTACACCTCAGGACAAGCACCCCATGCCCATCCCTGAAAAACTGTTTGATAACATTGGAAATTCAAAACAACTTCGCAATTGTGGATCTAAGGCAAGGCTTCAACCAGATTGTGCTTGCTGTGAAGGATTGTAAAAAAAGGACATTCCATGGAAGTAACAAGTTGTGGGAATGGCTTGTGATGCCTTTTGGATTAAAGAATGCACCTGTCTTCTTTCAGCAAGTCATGGACTAGGTTCTCGAAAAGGCAAATTTCCTGAAATGCTATATAGATGACGTCCTAGTGCATAGCAAGGGACTCCTACAACACTTGGCTCATCTTGAGGAGTTATTCAAGAGGCTCCATGAAGTCAATATGAAGATCCGTTCTAAAAAATGTGAGTTTGTTGTCACCTCAATAGTCTACCCTAAACACATAATTTTGCCAAATGGTATTATGGCTCATTGGGCCAAAGTAGTAGCCATTTTGGAGATGCCCAATCCTACTAATGTTCACACTTTGAGGAGCTTCATCGAACTATGTAATTACTATA
>Ga0116231_10007550_pt1 | contig 19806 bp, 13 predicted proteins | sample S1TSphgellanicum_2_FD_89695 | JGI IMG/M metagenome (GOLD analysis project Ga0116231, IMG submission 89695) | Host-associated microbial communities from peat moss isolated from Minnesota, USA - S1T2_Fd - Sphagnum magellanicum MG | ecosystem: Host-associated > Plants > Peat moss > Unclassified...
GGAGATCACTAAAAGAAATAAGAAATGAGGTGTTAGAGTTGTGTGGGAGGAGGAGGAAAAAGGAAGAGGGGGGGGGGGGGGGGGGGGGGGGGGGGGGGGACCCCCTCCCCCCTCATTAATAGAGAAGCCTGAATAAGTACTACACCCAGTATATGGGAGAATGTTTTCATTCTGTACATAACAAATTGTACTTTTAATAATAATAATAATAATAACAAAGTTTGGATCCAAGAAGATCTCGATAGTTTGAGAACAAGCAAGGCTCCTCACGTTCCCATGGAAATATTTCTTCTTTTCTATGAAATGGGAAAGAAGCAAAAGGAAATAAAATGAGAGTTGTTCGGCCTAAGGAGAAGTTGGGCCTGTACTCGTGAGTTCTCTTTGAGTTTTGGGAACACCCTCGGGTGCCCCTCCTTCCCTCAAGAGAACACACTCGTACAAGAACCTCCCCCCCCGCCCTACAACTAAACACTAATTGTGTAATACAACAAATTTTGGAGATTTTTTTTTGGGGGAAAATTTAATAAAATTAGCCAAATATACATACACTAAAAAAACCCCAAAATGATTCCCAATTTTTGTGTGAATAAAAAAACAAAGAAAAAATACACAAATTATCAAAATCATCTAAAACTTGAAAGCAATTTTAATTTTTTGCACTGAGAAATTAAGAAATTTTATTTATTTCAGGGTTATTATTATTATTATTATTTGGTACTCACCAAAAAAACACAACTTGCATGGCATGGACACATTTATTTAATTTAATTTAATTATCAGAGTAGTGCTTACTACACATGCGGACAAAGCCCAAAGCCGGCCAGCACAAACAACATCTGCCAACTTACTGTTTATTATAATAAAAAGAAAGCCGAATGAGCGAGCGGAAAGTGATACACCAAAGGCCAAGACAAGAGATTTCTCTTTGTTGGTCCGTCCGTCCGTCCATCCAGTCCATTCCACTCTGTTCTTACGTATATAAATAAATAAGACATTGGGTTAACTTAACTTTAGAAAGCCCTGATTTCAGCAGCACTAGATCCGCAACAGACAATACGACAACACACCCGAAAAGGAGGAGCAAGCCTTGCCCCGGCTCGGCTTGCTCCTCCTCGTCACTAATCACCATATGTACATACAATCACGACCATATATCTTTTTAGAATACAAAAAAACAGAGCAAGAAAAATTATTTTAAAAAAAATGAACGAACGAAACGAACGGAAGAAATACCCGACATGGGGAATTTGAGGTGTCAGTCTGTTCAGGGCGTAAATTTTAAAAGTGTCCGCAATCAAGTTGAAAGGGGAAAATTCGGTGAAGGCCTGACTGACTCTGTGGAGGGTCGGGTCTCTTTTATATGTGGTTGTCGAGCGAACCGAAACCTCCTCGTAACTAACCATGGTGAGCTGCTGCACGGAAGAGGACCAATTTTGGGAATGTTTTCAAAGAACCGGCGGGTTTCGGTGAAATATTAAGAAGCATGGCAAACCACACCTGGTTCACACAGGGGTGGGAGCTCTTTGACCCGATTGTTCAGTTTCGTGAGAACCAGGGTTAAGGGCTCAACTCTGGTTTCTTTGATTTTTGTTGTGCTCAAGCGTGTCAACAATCAAGGGGCCCCCATAATATACCCGGAGGTTCTTTTGCGACCGTTTGGTCTGTTGGTTGGGGTTTAGGGTTGAGGATTTTTGAAAGATGATAATTTTGGCTTGTGTTGAAACTTGAGATTCGTTATAGAGTTATACAATATCTTGAAGGATTTTGGTTTCTTTTAGAGGATTTTTTTTTTTGACGATTGATTACGTATATTTTTTGGCATGGTGAAATATTTGAGTTTGTGTAATTCTTCTTTTGCCTTGAGATACTTTTTAATGTAAATGGCAAGGACACAGTGTGACTCTCACCCTTTGTTGGTTTTGAGATGAGGGGTTAAAGCTAAGAGCCATGGAGGAGGGCTGGGTTACATTTTGCTTTGGATGAAAGGTTGTAGTAGGTTCAAGAGAAGGCCAGCCACTCCAAAGCCATCATCTCCTAAAACAATTTACAAATCTTTTAGGAGGTAGTCTAGTAGGTACCTAACTCAGCATCATTCATTCATTCATTCAAAAGAGGTCAATGGAGTCAGATGTTTTTGCAGAAACTTAGAGTTTGCATCATTCTACCAAAATGGGTCCCAAGATCAATCATTCATTCATTCATTCGAGCCTACAATCGCAATCCTAAAAAAATTTAAACCCTAAACCCTAAAAAATCTTCTTCAGTGTTGTGCAGTTCTTTGGTTTTGTTAACAACCTCTGGGTTCCAGTTTTTTTTTTTAAATTTCAGAAAATCCAAGAACCTCTGGTTCCATCCATGTTTTCGAAAAATTTCCAAAGACACAGCAGTTTTCATGAAAAACCGGGCAAAGAACCAGCAGCTGTGGGCAGGTTATATGACCAGGTTCTTTAATTTCTTGTAGACTTGTTGGATTCAAAACAGGTTCTATGACTTTTGAGAACTGTGCGAGTCCGAGGAGGAGCATAACTAGATCTTTTGATTTTTTGAGAACCGTGTGAGTCGAGGAACAGAACCAGATCTTTGAATTTTTTTGAGAACCACTCGTTGAGCGAGCAAGCAAGCGAGTGTCCATATACCCGACCCATAAACCCCACCCCATAATAATACACAGTCCCCATGTTATTCTTTAGGAAAACTAAAGAACTGCCCAAAATGTACTGGAAATTTCAGATCCTTAGAAGACTGAAAAGGCGTATCCCCAGATCTCCAAAGAGCGAGGAACATTCCTCTTCGTGTTAGTTAGGGTTATTGAAGGGGGGCCAAAAAAACAAACAAACTCTGATCAGGGTTATACATCAGTCAGGTTCTTTTGTTCATTGCCTATTTGGGCTATTTGATAAGCCTAAAGGCATCAATGAGAACTCTGAGTTTTCTTTAGGAAATTGTGATAAAGTTGGACAAAAAAACTTAACCAATGTTGATCTGGTGTGCTATTGGGTCCAAGGTTCATTTTTGCCTAGTGTAAACCAGGCATTTCCTTCATATTGAAATTGATATAAGAATTGGTATAAGGTTGTTGGTATTATTACCTCAAGTCCCTACTAGTCCTTAGCAAGTTGGTATTGTTTCATGTCATATCATTTGTAGTGTCCTTGCAACCAATATTGATACCAATTTTGGTGCAAGGTGTTGTAAACCTCTCTATTACCAAAGTGACTCTCTCTCTCTCTCTCTTTGTGCAATTCTCCTTTGGGAGACAAGGTCCTCCAGACAACTAACCCAAGTGGAAGCAAATGGGGTTCAACACACACAAAAAAGGGAAGCACTGGTTTTAATCTAATTAATTCTGAGTTTTAATCAATAATTAAGCTTTTGGTCCCCATTCGGGTGAATGGTCAACTAGCTCATTCAAGTGTGAGTGTGTGTGTGTATGTGTGTGCATGAGGAGGAGGGGTGAAGAGACAGAAGGAATAAAGTGGAGTGGAAGGAATGACACTCAAAAGAGCATTACAAATTAACTGGAACCATGCATTGCATTTCAAGGATCTATACGTGAAGAGAGGTGTTTGTTTGTTTCTTTTTGGTGACCACACCTTAACCCTACCTGTAAACTATGGGGCTTCATGGGGCTTCATGTTACGCTTTTGGTACTATTCGAAAGCTTTTTGTCAACACAATGTGCATGATGGTTATTTTATAATTTTCAAACCAACAAAGGCGAAAGTTATTAAATTTAGAGTTTTTTTCCATTTAAAATTAATTATAAATTATAAAACAAAAAAAAATCCACCAATCAAAGCCTCTTCATCATATTCTAGTTCTTTTTGTTTGCCCTTTCACATCCCAAACCTTAACACTCTTTCACATTTGAAGCCTTCGCACTTAAAGAGACCAATGACACTTGAGTCAATAAAGTTTTTTTCACAAGGCCCATATGTGGAAAGCCAAGACCTTAGCCTTCCTAGACTTTCTGCCTCAAGAGAGGATGGCACCTTGGCACAAGGTTTCCTTATTTTGAAGAAACCTTACTCTTTAAATGAAGAACCTTAAAGGGTGCCTCTCTCCTCCTCCTCCTCCTCCTCCTCCTCCTCAATGAATCACAGCTCTCCATTTCTAAAAGCAAAATTGTTGTGGTTCTTTGCCAAGCTGAAGAACAAACTCAAATGGAACTCTTTTGGAGATTTGGGTCCTTTTTTTTTAATAACAACCCGTTGACAATACCCAAAAGCTAAGCTACAAGACTTTGAAACATTCAAGTGGTACATTGCTTTCAGTCACAAAGCTATAACAATCGGGCTAGCTGAAATGTTGATGACTTTCTAGTTCAGCTTCGTTAAGTACTACTATGGCAAGTTCAACATCTCAGTCTCAAATAATTATTTTATCGTGAAGATTCCATATTGTTGAACATAGAATGTTCCAGAATTTTTTAAAAATCTCTGTATTTTCCTTCGTAACATTTTGTCCTTTAAATTTTTAATTTTTTTTCTGTTTGAAAATTTCAACATTTCTGAAAATATTATAATAATTAGTGTCAAAGCTGACATTGTACTTCTGGAACCAAAGGCTCATTTAGGCACAAATGATTTGTGGGGGGTAAGCTAAATTGGCAACATCTCTCCATATGGGTGACTTTTTTTTTTAGTGGGTTTTGAGCTTTGGGTTTAGGATTTAGGTTTAGGATCCAAGAACTTCTTGCCATAAATGTGTATGGTAAACTACACTAGTAAGGTATACTTCATAGGTTTGAGCCTTTAAGAAAAGGGGTTTAGTTATTGTCTTTGTATTTTATTTCATGATCACAAGGTGTACAAGGTGGAGGGTTCTTAAGACTACTCCTTTAGGGCGTTAGGGGAACTACACCTACTTGGGTTCTTACATTTAGTCCTTAAGGTTGGGAGGGATCTTACGTTCTTTATTTTTACACCCTACTACGACTGAGTAGGGATCTTATTATGACTCCTTGAGAGTGGGCTCAAGATCTTAGACCCACAAGTAGGCATGGTTTCCCACTCACCCTAAAGGAGTAGGCATAAGTCCCTTCTCTTTTGGAGGAGGGATAATTCATGGATGTAAGATGCCCTCCAAAATCAATGGAAAAGAAAAATCTGCTGGCACTTTACGGAAATGGCCAGCTAGCTCGACCAACAATGTGCTTGTCTCCTTTTCGCATATCAGAGATCCCGTCCACAACAATGATGTTTTCTTTCAATAGCCTTTTTTTCTAGTATAATTTATGGTTGCATTTTTATAAAGGAAGGGAAAAAAATTTAAAATTTATTTTCTTTAAAAAAAACCCCAAAAAAAAAAAACTCTCAACACAAGTATCCAATGCAAGGTGTGGAAGTGGTCAATAAAAATTTTAAAAAATAAAAATCTGGACATTATTGTGACCTAATTCAAACACACAAGTGTTGAAATAAGGGAGTAGGTTAATTAGGTGTTTGGCAATACATGTTACAAGGTAATGGATTGATCCCCTTTGCATGTGATTGTGCTCAAAGCTTTTTTTGCATTTTCTCTCAACAATTTCCTTCAAGTAAAAGGCATTATTAACAATACCCACTCTAACCTTTCAAGGCCCCAATCATCCTCCGAGTTGATTTTTAATGTTTAAATTGTTACACCCAAGAAGATGGAATAACAACTCCATTCAAAAGGACCACACATAAACTACCCCAATATATATATATATACACACACACCGTCTAGAAAGAGTATTGAAGTTCTCAATATTATTGTAATAGGCATATTTCATTGGCCCGGCTAAGTCCTCGGGAACATGGACACCTTCTCAAAAGTTATTCCTTCCCCCCTTTGGCACACACAACAAAGAATACAACAAACACATATCAAATAAGAGCACAAGAATGTATATGTTCAAATAAGTATGTCCCCACTCCAAATACCAAAACGTCATTTGTATGTTGTAAAGAACTTATAGAAGAAATCTTCTAGTGCATGCGTTTTGAGGGCACCTTACATCCCATGAATATCCCTCTTATGAGAAAAGAGGCGGTGGTAGGGATTATACTTCGTTACAAAATGAGACAAGTTGATCAAAGCATTTTTCTCTTCATTCCAAAATGAGACAACTTGCTCAAAGCATTTTATTTTTGTCATTTGGTATTTGCATCGGCAATGCTAGACTAAAATGAATGTACTTATCCAATTGAAGTCCTAAAAGGATAATTGAACATTGAATTCATGTAGACAAATCAAATTATACCATCAAAAGATTAGAAACGTGTCAAGTGTCACCCTTTTTACATCTATAAAGAACAAAATCAGCACTTGGAATTTTTTCAAATAAAATATGATAAAAGTGCACCATTTGATTACTTTACATAGAAAAATCAAAAACTCTATGTGAAACAAGGGGGATTGAAAACCTTACTTCCTTGTGTTGGAAAATGTTTTTTTGGGTGAAAGATGAACATAATGGCCTAGTTCATGCAATAGTTAATGCTTTGATGATTATTTGGAAGTGTGGGACAAACAATAGACATACATGGCTTCCCCTCTTGATGAACTATGTATGATCAATATGATGGTCTAACTCCATCTTTAATCATGAATAACAATATATTCTTATACTTTCTCCAATGTGTGGACATAGGGTTTGTCATGCTATATGAATAATTCTATGACATGGATCTGTTGATTATGCTATTTTGTAAGGAGATGGGGAGACTATAGATACGGTTCTCTTATCACAAATATGGCTACGAAAAGTCTTGCAACGATTTGCTTGTGCAGCTAACACTTGACATCCAATCATAGGTAAATTGATCATATATGTTCATTCCATTGGTTTATCTTGGTCTTGGGGAAATGCTTGCAATGACTAAGTTGGCCCAATTGGCCAAATAATTTGAAAAAAAATCCTTGAGTGTTGTGCCAACATGCCCAACTATTGTTGATTGTGAGGTCAAAAATCAAGTCAAGCATTCGCAACTCATCCCGGGGTCATGCTAGATGTTAACATTGGGTGATGCTCCGGAAATTTGGGAACCTAGGGGTTTAGGGTTTTGGGGTTGCCATGATCTCGTAAGGAGAAAATGTAAGTTATTGGTAGAAAGCCAAAAGGCCTCTAGCATTAAAAAAAAATGGAGTCATTAATTATTTTTTATAAAACCTGAAAAAGAGACACTGAATTACGAATGCTCTTTTGTTTTCAAACTTTGTATCAAATTTCTTGTTGTTTCATACTCGCATTTTAGGTAGGTAGTAAGATTGCGGCATGGTTGGTCCCCCACATCAAATGAAAGTGGTGGAAGTAACATGAGGACAAAATAACCTACTCATGGTCGAATCAAGTAACATACACTAACATCCCGACAAAGTAAGTCTACATGTGGCCCATGATCTATTCATTAGTTCCCTTGTTTCCCTTGGGAAACATAAAAACATCACATATTGCCCCCCATAGGGATGGACCCATAGTGCCCCCACCATATTGCATTGGCATTCCACATTTGCCTTTGAAGTTTGTGTTACCTAGTAACCAAAAAGGGGGTGAAACAAATTGGTCAATTTGGGTGTTTTGAGCATTACAAGGCATGTATGTCTAAGGCTACCTGCCGTGAATCACTTCTATAACAACTTGTGTTATAGAGTGATTTCCTTTATGAGATAATCAAAGATTTAATCTTCAAAAGGTCAAGCTTACTCATCTACTTACATACTTACTTATATGCCTATCTATTTATGGTAATCTCCAAAGGCTGAGCTTACTCATTTATTGAACCTTGCCTACCAAGGCAAGGATATTGTGTTTAGATTCATTATAGAGTGTAGTAGCTTAATGGATTTTGGCCCCTAGGTAATAGGTCTATTTTTATATTAGGATTTTTTAATAGATGATATTTTGGCTTGTGTTGAACCTTGAGATTGGTTATAGAGTTATAATATCTTGAAGGATTTTGGTTTGTTTTGGAGGATTTTTTTTGAAGATTAGGTGTATTTTTGCATGGTGAAATATTTGAGTTTCCATAGTTCTTCTTTTTGCTTTAAAATACTTTTCAATGTAAATGGCAAGGCCATAGCATGAGACACCCCTTGTTGTTGTTGTTTACATATTTACTTACGTACTTATCTACCTACAACAATCTCCAAAGTCCGAGCTTACTCATCTACATACATACTTACTTACATACCTATCTACTTACAATAATCTCCAAAGGTCGAGCTTACTCATCTATTTACATACCTACTTACAGACCTATCTATCTATCTACCTACCTACAGACCTATATCTTCACAAGAAGATGGGTCGAGGGACAAATGGGCTTCACATTAGGCTCGTGTGGTCAGGAATCTGAAGACCCTTGAAAGTGGCAAACACTAGTCAAATGGTATTGCAAACTCAGCAAAAGAGCATATTGCCTCCTCTTTTTTTGGTGGCTGCTTAGTGATGTGTCTGACCCACCCATACATCATACCTATAATCTTCATCTCTGGAAAAATCATCCAGCCACAAAAGTCATGGAGTGTATGTATGTATGTATGTATGTATGTAATTAATTAATTGGAACTAGTGCTGCATAGACATTGTCTATTGCAAAACCCTAAATAAACCCTAGGTAAATGGCAAGGCCACAGAGTGTGTGACAAACCCCCTGTTTGTTTTGTTTGTTGCTCCCCAATGAGGACAAGGATTGCCTCATCAAGGTGCTTTTTTTTGGGAGATTTTTTTTTGAACTTTAAAATATATGGTTTCACATTAGTGAAAATGGTTTGGAAGTTGGAACTGTTTACACTGGCTGGTGACTTTTCACACACTAGCAACAGTGATGGTGGTGGTGGTGGTGGTGGTTTGGATGCTCGAATGGTTTTTCACTGGCTGGTGTTTTCAAACCAACCAAAATGGTTTTTGATGTTGGAACTATTTCACACTGGACTTTTTTAGTCATATTCATTATGGAATGGTGCTGGTTAGGGTTAGGGCATGTTATTTATTTGTCTTTCAATATGGGTTCCAGCTTACAGTATTTTCTCACTCTCTTTCAAGATAGTTAGGGTTCATCCTCTATCTCTCTCTCTCTCTCTCTCTCTCTCTCTCTCTCTCTTTCTTTTTCCCCCCTTGGGCCTTGAGGCTTGCACTCCAAGGAAATGAAAGATGGAGAAAAAAGAATGAAGGAAGGAAGGAAGGAAGGAAGGAAGAAGAATGTTTGGAAGTTCCCTGACCAAGCTTGATGAAGTGTCTTAACCTAAGTTTAGGATAGCATAGATCTCCTTTTCTTCAAGGGTGCTTTGATTGGGTGATTGGATTCTGCAAAGAACAGACTCAAAAACACTTTGCAACATTGTGTTTGTATTCATAATAATATGCTACCTACACCTACACAGCTCTTCCTTCTGTTTTTGAGAGGAGAAAAGAGCAGGGTGCAACTAATCAATCAAAGGACTATATAGGGCCCTTCTCCCTCAAGGATGATTACCTAAATTCCATCTTTTTATATTTTTAAAAATTTGCTTTCATCCATAAAAAGTCATTGGGCTTTTCATAGGCTGAAATTCACAAAATGACAAGAAAGGAAAACCTAAAACCAAAAAAACCCATTCTTGCACATTTATTCCAAATGTCAAAACACATAACTAGTGTTGGCCCATTATTGAAAAAATGTCTTGATATCAACTAAGGTCCAAAGGATCCAAGATTTGTTGTGGAGATAGGTTTAACCTTACGAAACCTATGGTGACAGTCTACTAGAGATGGTTATCAAGTTGTGTAGTGTAATATACTAAAATTGAATGATGAAATAAGAAATCAACAATTCAAATGAATAGAGAAACAAAATAGAAAACTATCATGTCACATGTAAAAACAAAAGTTAATCCAAGGCTAGGATATGCATCTCTCATATTTTTTCACTCTTGAAAAACAACTAGCCAATCAATATCCACAACATTGATCTTGTGCATCGCTCTTGTAAAATAACGCGCCAATCAATATTTACTATGTTACTCTTGTTCATAGTGATAAACACATCACATTCAAAATAATCAACTTAGGTGAAGAAGGAAAGACATTATTCATTACTTTTTATTTACAACATCCTCACCCACATTGTTGTATTCACAAGTATCAAAAATAATTGTCGAGGATAATTTGCTAATATTGGGCCAATTGGTCCATTAACTAAAAGTTCAATCACATAAGGCCATGCCTTGTGGAATTGCTTATGAACACATTTGTGTTTAATAACTTAGTTTCAACAAACTCAAGCACTATTGTTCTACATAGGTGATGATCATCCTCATTCATGACAAATATGTTTATTAATCTTTCCAACCATAAATCAAGTTTTTGAATTCTTTCCAAATTGTCAATAGGATAATGCTTGGGATTGAAAAGCTTAGGTGCACTTAAGATCAAATCGAAGAATTTGTCTATTGAATCCATTTTTAACTTCATGAACATACTCTACTCTAATAATCTTACATTCTTTTGAAGTTCTTGACCTTTGACAAATAAGGCCATAGTGCATTGGATGGATCACCTCGATCTCTTCTTCACAAACAAACACTAACACCACATTATAAGAGTATGTGATTTTTTTACACTAAATACCACAACTCATGACACATGTGATGTAAACTTTGTGGTTTTATCCATTACTATGTACAAATATTTGGTGTTTATTGTGGCATGTATTACAGTTAAATGGCAATTTGACATGTCATGAACCACAACTTTTTATGTGATGAAAACCACATTGTCTTGTACTACCATTACAAGCGTGAACTACTTCATACACTTCCTTGACAACCTACCAAAGTTAGATTTAAAGTGCAAGGACAAAATTGTTTTTGAAATATAAAAACACAAACTTTTAAACCAAACCTTATGATTGTAATGTTTATGAGGTCATATTGAAAATTGGTTGAACTTATTTTAATTGAATCAAAACATCTACAACCATGTGCAAAAGAAATCAAATTGGGAATGAAAACTTTTTGTGTACGAAATTTGTTATTTCATTGTTGAGTCAACTCTATGAATATAAGCATTATGTGTAATTTTCATTTAATGATTTGGCCTTGTCCAACATATGGAATGAAAACAAAAAAATTACAAAGGAGTCCTTGTCAAACCTTTTGAATAATTGGTTCAATCTTGTTTTGGCATATTGTACTTGACCAACCCTCTTGTAATACAACAAATATGGATGAGTGAGGTTAGTCATTTCAACATCAAGTTGTCAAACCAACTTGAAACCCAATCATTGAACTCACACCATAAATGGCCATTGCAACTAAGCATAGATGATCCCATTGAAGTTTGTTTAATTCCTTATCAATGGCAACACACATGAGCTCACATATACCAATTGTAATTGTGGATAATTCCATACCCATTTCTACTCAAATATCATACATAATTTATAAATGATCAATTATTGTTTGAATGCATTATTATAACATGTGGCCAAGTCCACTATGTGTTTCATTAAATTTTGAATGAACTTGGACAAATCTACCATGGTGAATGTGGCCAACCTATTAATAATTAATCAAATTCATTAATAGTTAATTAAGATAACATGCTAATTCATAGTTAGGATATGTTAGTAACTTTGGTTAGGTTAAGTAATTAGGAACCTAGGGTAAGCACCAAAAAACTAAACTAAATTATGAATCTAAGCTAGTATAGGCACCTAAAAACCTACATTAGGTTATTTAAACTAGGCTAAAAACCTAGGTTAGCCTTATGTAAGCACCAAAATTTTTTAACTAGGTTATGAATTTGGGCTATGTTAAGAACCTAGGTTAGACACTTCAAAATCTAGACTTGGCTACCTAAGCTAGGTTAAGAATTTAGGCTAACATAGGGTAAGCACCAAAGAACCTAGATTAGGCTATCAATCTAGGCTAGGCACTTAGGAATTTAAGTTAGGTTATGAATTTAGGTTAAGTACCTATAAACCTAAACAAGGTTATGTAGGCTAGGTTAAGAATCTAGGCTAACCTAAGCCACATAACTTAAATTAAGAATTTGACTCATTTAACCTACCAATTTAGGTGCAAATGTGAAAGGTTTGAACCCCTCACCTCCATGATTGAAAAACAAATCCTTAACCATTGGATCATTATTCAAATAAATGAAATTACTTGTTATCATGGATTATTATGCACATTTTTTTCCTAAATTACCTAGGTATTTACCTTAGGTATATTTTTTACCTATGTTATCTTGTCACCTTACCTTACATAACTATATAACACAAGATATTAATATGTTACTTTAGGTTATTTTTAGGCTAGTATAGGCTATTCAAATCTATGTGTAAATTACCATAGGTTAGGTTTTTATGCTATTCATAAATTAGTGTAAGTTATTTAAAAATATTCTTAAGTTACTATAAGTTATTTTAGGTTACTACTAGCTACCATAAGCTACATTTTTAGGTTAATCCCCCCCTTTTTTTTTTAGTGTCAACTACCTTAGGCTATGTTTAAGGTACCATAGGTTAGTTGTATGTTAATTTTAGGCTATTGTACATATGTTATTATAGGTTATTCCACCTTACACTATTATAAATTATTCCATTTTAAGTTAATATAGGTTACTATACCTTATTTTAAGTTATTTGCAAATTAATTGTAAGTATTCCACCTTAGGTTATTTGAGGGCATTATACTTTAATCTTAAGCTATTCAAAGTTGTTATTGTTTATTCCCATTAGGTTATTATAATATACTTTAAGTTATTCCATTTTAGTTTATTTTAAGTTGGTTTCAACTATTCTAGGTTATTTCACCTTAAGTAACTTAGGGTAAAGTACCCTAGGTTATTTTTGGTGATTCAAAGGTTATTTCACACTAAATTATTTTACCCTAAACCATTGTTTTAATTTATTTTTTAAATACTCCATGTTTATTACATTCATTTAAAATATATTTAGATGATCCCATAATGCATTAAAAATATTGTCATCCAAGTTCATCCAAAACTTTCAACATCAATTTCAGTATTATTTATGACAATGAAATTAAATAATGGTTATAATTGAACTTGACTCATTATATTGTGAATGTACTCATAATCACAAGACCTAGGTTATAAAGTAGCTTGAATTCCAACTATACTTTGAAATGGCCCAAAGAAATGCAATGGCCACCATATAATGTTGTGTACATACCCCATGATCATAATTCATGGGCATGTTTTGTTGAACTACATACATGTCTTCATACCTCAAAATAGATTAATAATTTTAGATGGTAAAATAGATAAATTTCATTCTAATTTGTTCCCTATGGATCACGCTCTTCACATGATGTGCCATTGGAGTTACCTGGTGAGTTCCATGTCAAGATTCCCATATTGAATGCATATTTTATGTTCATCATTCATATTGTGATCCTTGATAGAAAGTGTTGTAACGTAACCAATAACACATTTAATTTTCTTAATTTTGATCCACTTTGAAGTCATGGATGTCCAATGCATCATCCATGACCTTTAGGTCTTTCATTATGCCTTGAATGCTGATATGTACTTGCACATAGACTATTTGATGTTTAATCAAGTTTTCCAACTTCATTGTTATCTCTACACCTCGTTTTAAAGCCTATTGGACTTATTTACATCTTATAATAAATTATTTATTGGTTACTTATTGTTATTAAATACCCCTACATTTTAATCGCCTTCAATTTCTATTCTTCCTCCTATAAAAATAAGTATGTGCATGTTTGCACCATAAAAGCTTGAATTTCCTTTGTCTTCTTTGTATTTTTCTCTTCAACCATTTTTGCTATTTCTATTGTTCAATCTATAACATTATTATTTTTTATTAATCATGACATTCTTACATTAGCAACCCAACTACCATTTCTCCCTTCTACTAATTTTTGTTTTATGCCTATTAAAACATGTGAAACTTGCATTTTAAAGGCTTCCCCTTTCCCCACTTTGTTTTGGTTGAAGGGGGACAAATGAGGGCATCCCAATTCATGGTCATGTCATGTCCCTCTTACTCACCTTCCCTTCACACAAAGCCTTCATATGCATTCAATGTCATCGTATTTCCCTTCAAGAAAACAACATTCACAATTCTCCTTGGACGCAATAACCACCAGGCTCTTTTGCAAATTCTAACTAAATAATGTGCTCAAGGTTTCAAATGTGTTTTTTGGAATGACTTTAAAGTCCTTTAATGCCATTATTGATGTTTTTATTTCAAGACTTGTAAATAAGGTAACTATTTAATTTGCTACAAACCTCATGAACTTAATTCTTTCAATTTTTCATGGCCTTTTGTAACAATGGGACCACCCTATTCTCCTCCTTGAAAACACTTCTTCCATTCATGAAATTTACTTTTTTGTCTTTTTAATATATTCATAGCTTTCCTTTGACTCAAGTTCAAATTCTAATTAAACTCCTTAATAAATTACCAAAGAATCATTTGGCCCTTTATTGATTGTGAATTGACACAATGTAACTATGGACATAATTAACTTTTTTCACAACAATTTAACAAGATAAAAACAAACCTCCGTACATGACCATGTGTTGAACATTTGTTTGATAGCAATGAAATATTCTTACAATTTATTTTTATGTGTATTATGGACTTATTTTGTGTGGATTTATCATATTCGCCTTTTTAACCTCCTTCTTAATTCTATGACATCATTTAACAAAAAAATTGATAAATCATTTAATGTTCCCCATATTGAACTATGCGTAGGTGTTTCATCCTTCCTCACTCCTCCCACCCTTGTAAAATGATATTCCCACATTTTATTTTATGTTAAATTGAGGTCCCAAGCACTTTTTTTTTTTTTCATTTTCAAAGTTTAACTACACTTGCACCAACAACCCATGGCATGTTGCTAAACTTGCATCAAGCCATCAACCAAGCTAGTTGTTATAACAAGCAACATACTTTTTATAAAGTTTTTTGACAAAGGGTTTTTAGTGGAAAAGTTTTAAAAGGATACTGCATATTTTGGATTGTGAAAAAAATGGCTACATTAACAAAAAATTCTTCAATAAGATGCAAAAATCCAAATGTTTTAGTGTAAAAAAATGCAACAAACTACACCAATTTTTTGTTTTTTTTGACTGCATGGACATTTGCTTTGTTCATGTTTAGGTTCCATATTGAAATTAAATAAAGCTAAATTTTGAAAAAACCAGCAACTTTTCAACAATAAAAAAAACATTGCATGCTTATTATTTTAGACAAAGTTATTGTCACTTATGGAGGAAATGAACCTCATAAACTGCCCATTGCAGCATTTAAGTGGCCTGCAAAATTAAAAAATGCCTCTTATCAAAACTAAAAATACAAAAAGAACATAGGCCTTTTTAATATTTATAATTTACAATTGGTTATTACAATTTAAAAAGTATATTTTTTAATATTAAAAATTACACATTTAAAAATGCTAAAATTCCAAACAAGGAAATGGTTCAAGGAAAATTCATAGCCTAAATGCAACAATTTGCATTGTGAAATTAAAAACCACAATCACTCATGTGTTTAATAAATGTCACCATAGCTGCCAAATCCAAGATGCCAAATCTAGAAGTTAAGATTATAAGTTGTAACATAATCAAAAAATTGGCTTAAAATCATGGAAACTAAAAGGATTCATGAGAATTTGAAAGTTTGGTCAAGTTTCAAAAGATACAACAACAGTAATAATTATGACTCATGAATCACCATACCATTTATTTTCACTTTTCCAAGATTCAATAGCCTCCTTATATGGGAAATTTGCCAAAGTGATTTTTTTTTGCTGAAACATCTGGACAACCATAGGTGGATGCACATTAAGCTTATTATAGAAGCTAGATTTAAGGAACTTTAAAGTGGAAAAACATTTTTCACTTTCCACATTGCCCAAAACAAGGATGTTGTCAATTTCAACAAACTTCAGATATTCACATAGATTATGACATTTTAAAACTTGATATTGTATGCCATAATTGAGTCAAAGGGTTAAGGTAAAGAGGAAGCTGTATAGCAGCAATTGCTTAATTTTTCATAATCATTTTGAAAAAACCTTGTTGAATCACTATGAGAAATTATGTCTATTGAAACCACATTACCTAACAACTGAAACTAAAAGAAAACTCATATATAACTATTGTGTAACTGTCCCTTGGGTATTACAACTACCATGCAACTATCCCCTTATAAATACAATGTATTAATAAATAAATTACCATGCTAGAAAATCAATTAGTTATATTATAGTTGTAAATGAGTTGAAAATGGATATTCTATATGATAATTTATATATATCATACATACATATGTAATCAACCATGTTTGAGTTTTTCAAGAGTTGCATTGTAATCACATGTGGCAACTATTTTAGAACTAATGTAAATGTGTTATTAAAATGACAATTATGTTGCAACCAGTGTGCAATGTACATACATGCAATCATGCTGCATGTCCACATTTCCACCACCCATTATGAAATACATTTACAACTAATTTTTTATTATGATTCCCATCGATACAATTCATATGGCCATTAATGCACCACTAATAAAATACTACTATTCAACTATGTTCTAATTATAATACAACTACTTGTAGCTTAATAAAGATAGGTTTTCATCAATTATTTATATTTATCATATGCATTTCATTTTGAATGATTTAAAATGTTATGGGAACACCACCTCAAGCTCTAGAAATCATCTTTGAAGTGTAAAGGAAAAGGAGTAATGATGAAATAATAAGAAGAGAAATAAATTTTCCAACTTATAAATGTGTTTTTTTTTCTTTGGATCCCTCCTACTTTCAAACTTCATAATTTTCTTATTTTTATTTATTTTAAATGATTTAAAATGTTATAGGAATGCCACTTGAAGTTCTACAATCGTCTTTGAACTCTGATAATAACAAAAGCACATACGAGGAATTTTTTGGATGTTCGGGAACTAGCCTTTGTAGGATTTAGTGGTTTGTTTTTTTGAGTTCTCGACCCCTTTTACTTTGGGGGCTGTAACTTTCTCAATTTTATTCCATTTTTGACAATTTTTAGTGTGCCATATGTGGTGATTGGAGGGGTTCAAGTTTTGTTTGGACATTAGAAACAATGGAGCCTCCCTTGGATCTAGCTACCTTGAGTGTTTAAGTGTTCGATCATCAACTAGTTTACCTTATAACTTTGAAACTCAATTGTAATTCAATTTGCAACTAAGGAACAACTAGAAGATTTAACCCATATGTTTTGTCTTCAAATCCCATGTTACAAATTATATAAAGAAGGCTCGTTTTCGTATGTTCTCACATTAAAATACATGTGCCATTTTGGGATGGACTCAACAAAATTTAACTTAAAGGCAAAACATAAATAAATAAAAATATTTCATGGTTATTTTTTAGTTCACTTAGTCTTGTGTTTTCCTACTTATTTACCTACCTAAGTAAGTAGGTAGGTCTTAGGTAAATACATAAGTATGTAGGTCTTAAGACCTACCAACCTACCTACCTATAGTTGTGTACAACCTACTTAGCTACTAAAATAAATATTTATATTTATATATTTGATCCAAAATACAATTTAATATGCTATGTGGCAATTTTCAATTGTGTGTGTGTCACAATTTCAAACCATGCAAAACACCCATTTTTTTCATAGTGAATGTCAAGTGCTAAAGCTTACAACATTTTAGGCATGTTAATTTCTTCACCACTTGATTCCATAGTAGAAACCACATGAAAACCTACATAATGCTACTTCAAGATTGCAAGATGTTTTTAGAAGACCTTAACCCTCTTTCAAAACTAGTGCTATGGGTAGATGATGCCAAATACATCAAGTACCTCGTGAGAAGTAAATCTACCTTCTAGCTCAAATAAGAGAGATTTTGCAATCTTTGCCACAATGTAGCCATCACACATATCACATTAATGAAAAACTTAAGGATATAAACATACATAATGTAATTGATTAGTGAAAATTTATTTACATGATTCAACCAACTAGTGACCACCTAAACCTTCAAATAATATTACAAACCCAAAAGATCATATTATAAACTTGAAACAAATGAATGGACTTTTAGGTTACAAAAATGAAAAAGAGGTCTCCAACCTAAAGGATGGGCTTCTAATGAAACCAAAATCACAAAATGAAAACAAAGTTGGCTTGCAAGCCTTTATGTGCACAATTAAAGATTTAAAATAAAAATATTTCAAGTATTGAATTGACACAAAAACTTTCAAATTGTGCAAAAAATTAGAACTATGGCAAACTTGAAATTTTTGTATAGGCTTTAAAGGTAGATATATTCTAGAATTAACAAAAACATGGGCCTCCAAGGTTTGATCCACAAAATTGAAACGAATAGACATATATGAGAGAAATGAAAAAAAAACTAGAAGCAAACCTGCTATGGTTGCTTCTACACCATCAGCAGATTGATTTTGTGCATATCTTGTCACAAAGACTTTCTCCTTTAACATTTGATCGATACACTGACATAAAATTTGATTGCCATTTAGATTGAAAATGAGATGTTTAAAAAAAGAAAAGGTAATTGTTGCCACTACAAAGTGATGTTTTCATAAGCACAATCCAACAAGGAATGGTATTCCTTGAATGCATCCACTTGGAACTTTGAGGCACGATCAACATTTATTAAAAATACAATTGTGTTTGACAAATTTTCATTGCACTCACAAAACTACAAAGAAAAATGTCATTGCATTGAAAAAATTTAACCAAGTTATGCATAGATTCCAAGAGTGGGAAGTTACAAAATAAGGACAATAACATGTCAAAATCAACCAAATGTTCAAAATTTGTCGTAGCTTGAAAGTTTACATCTATGTTTATGGCCATCTTTATTAACAAGATCTTATATTTTGCCATCACCTTTTTGGTTGGGCTAAGCATAGAAATCCATATGATTTTCAAATTTCTTAGTGGTTTTGAACCTTTAGTTTCAATGATGGTAGCCAATTTTATGAATTCCAAGTACTAATACAAGGATTGGAGTAATGTTTCCATTCGATGCACTAAACACTAATACAAAAGTGGGGTGTAGTTCACTAGCCTAAATCATTATGGGACCTTTAAAATGAAATAAGTTCAATGCACTTTAGTGATTTCACCTTGGTTAAAATTATTTCAATGTAATATCATTATGTAAACATCATGTTTCATTAGTTACATAATTCACTATTATAATTTACTATGATAAATAGGTTTATTTTTATGTTGTTGTTTTAAATACCCTATGCTACTTTATGATATACCCTATTTTATTTTAGGTTACCTTAGTTATTCTAACTTATATATTAAATTATTATAAATTATTATACCCTATATTTTTTAGAATAACCTACAATAAAATAACTATCAATAACTTATGATAATATAACCTAAAATATCCAACAATAGTTTGTAATAAAATAACCACCAATAACCATGATTAGATAAAATAGTCATTAATAGCCATTAATAGCCACAATAAAATAATTATTAATATCCATTAATAGTCACCAAGAGAAGAGCAACCAATAGCCACAAATAGCTTATGGTAATATAACTTAAAATAGCCAATAATAACATAAGGTGAAATAACTTACAATAGTAGAAAATAGTCAAAGGTGAAATAGCCTAAAATATCCAAAAGTAACATAAAATAACCAAAAGTACCCTGGGGTGAAATAACTAAAAAAAAAAAAAAAAAAAAAAACAAAAAAAAATAAAAAAAAAAAAGGGGGAAAAAAAAAAAAAAAAAAAAAAAAACAATAAAAATATTTAAAAAAAAAAAAAAAAAATATTTTTTTTTTTATTATAAAATATTTTAAA
>Ga0116231_10007552_pt1 | contig 19796 bp, 14 predicted proteins | sample S1TSphgellanicum_2_FD_89695 | JGI IMG/M metagenome (GOLD analysis project Ga0116231, IMG submission 89695) | Host-associated microbial communities from peat moss isolated from Minnesota, USA - S1T2_Fd - Sphagnum magellanicum MG | ecosystem: Host-associated > Plants > Peat moss > Unclassified...
GGTGGGGAACGGTGTTCTCTATCAAGTAAGGGTCCATACGTCGCTCTGAGACGACATAGTCCTCGGGGTGCGCCATATCCACGAAGTAGTCTGGAAAGTCGAGTGACGTGAGCAGCACCTCTCGATGGACAGTGGGCCGGACGGCATCGATCAAGAGCACGGGCGACACCCTGGTGAACCTTCTCTGAAGTTGCCGGAGCTTTGTGCTGAGCGCCCCTGGGCTCATCTTCGACCTCACAGATATCATGGCTACGTTGCGTCTCGTTACTCACTGGGCTGGCACTTCCCCTCGTCTCTCGGCTACACAGCGCTTCGATTTAAAATTGCGAAAACGGTGTTGGATCCGTTTCCTCCCTGTGATATGAATTCGCAGTTGGTTCCGAAGTTCCATACTACCCATTTGCATTGTCCAGCACCCCCACTTCCCTTTGATTTTGCTTTCAATCCAAACTCAACATTCCGCTGTTTTGAGCAGAAACTGGATCGCTCTTGGCAAGAGCTAGAGAGCAAGGACTAGAGAATCTTAAACCGGTTCTACAGAAAACAAAAAAAACCACAAAGATGAAGATGATGATGAGTCCAAAACCTGAGGACTTTGCGGTCACAAGCACCCCGAAAACTGATGCAAAATTTTCCTCGAAAAAAGCTCCGAAACCTGCACACAAGGGTGCAATCTGATCGCATATTCCTAAATAAACAGAAGAATCTAAATGACTCGAAATGCCTGAAAGAAAATCGACCAAGAAAGCCAAGAATCTGGAAACAAAAATTAGGGTTAGGGTTAGGGTTCACGGTGCGATCTCTCTCTTTGTTAGGAGATTGCAATGTCGTCAGGAACAGCGAGAAAGAGAGAGTAGCGAGATTTGGGTGTTCCTGAAGGAGGCGCGCAGCTTCAATCTTGAGCTGAAATCAAGTAGCGGCAATCGCGGGGACGGACCAATTTGTTGCTGCAAAGTTGTGGGTTTAACAAAAGGAAGGTCGTGATGTTGTCGAACAAGTCGTTCGTGAGGAAGACACGGCATGGCAGAGTGATCAAGGTTTGTTTCTCCAAAACCTCTTTCGTTATGTATTTTAGGGTATTCTTCACGCTCGTTTCCATCTTCTTTCTGGTCTCTGGATTCAAGGGAAGAGCATCGAGAACTGCCGGTATCATTGGCCCGTCAACGAGCGGCAAAGAATGTCCTGGAGCTCCTTAAACCCTAGATGTAAGGACCATCTGGTGCAATTTCTTGAAGTTTTTTGCAGCCCTGCAGTCTGTTCTGTTGAACAGGAAATGCATCATCATCATCCTTCTTTTGAAAATCTGTCAATTGCAGAGAGATTAGATTAAGAGGAGAGGAAGAGCGATGGAAAGGAGATGGTAAGGAAGCGTAAAAACTCTACCCTTATAAAAAGCTCATCTTGTTTGCTTGCTGGTACTTCTGCATACGAAACAAATCTCTGGAAAACACAGTAGTTGTAGTAATAGCCAAGATTTGTGATGCACAGAAATTTGAGAAACAGAAAAACGTCTGCTGGGTGTGTGCAGGTGGTGAGAGAACACTACTTGCGTGATGACATCTCATGTGGGGCACTGTTTTGTCCTGAATGTGACACATCTAAGGCTGCCTTACGGCAGACAGCAGGGAATATTCTTGTTGTTGATACCAATGTTGTCCTTCATCAAGTGAGGATTTTCTATCTTTTGCTTTCTTTTTTTTAGTTTGCTGAAGTGGTTCAATCAGCATCAGTAAGGGGGAGAGATGATTTTGTGCAGTCTGATTTGCATCGCCATTGCTTCTCTTCTGTTATTTTCAGATTGTGGTTTCTCAGTTGGTCTTTGTGGATATTCAGTCTCTGGTTGGATTGTGGGCTCCACAGATGGACCTTTTGGAGAACGAGATTATTAGTGATGTGGTGGTGCTATCAGTGGTGTTGGAGGAGGTGAAGAACAAGAACCTGAGTCTGTACAATCGCCTGCGAGCCATTATTGACAATCCAACCCGCCACTTTTTTGTGTTTGCAAATGAACATCACAAGTAGGCCCTTTTCATTCATTCTTTCTTTGCCTTATTCTTTTCACGAGTTCCTCACTTGCAAAAATGTGGACCTGATCTGCACAGGATTCACAACTTTAGGTTCTGTGATGGTTTTGAGAGTACATAGTTAGTCAACATTTCACCAGACTGACACAGCCAGGTACCTTCAAAGTATCATTGTGGAGTAATTTTCTCTGCAATCTCATAGACATCTGGGTTTTTACCATTCTGTTTTTTGACATGAACATGTAGAGATACGTACATCAAGGCACTTGCTGGCGAGACCCCGAATGATCGAAATGACCGTGGTAATAGTTTTGGAGTCTTGTCTTATTGTGTTGTGCTGTTTTCTGCTGTTTTGTGTTGTTTGGTGATGGTCATATGTATGTTGAATTCCCATGGATTTGGGATGTCTCATGGGGAGGATCTATCTTTTTGTTGTAGCTATAAGAGTGGCAACACAATGGTACCAGGAGCATCTGGGGCCAAGTGCAAAAGTCATACTTCTGACGAATGACATGGACAACAGAAGTAAAGCTCGTGAAAGTGGCATTGTTTCTGAAACAGGTACCTCCTCACACTTTAGAGTCATTGTAAAATGTAGTAAAGTACAACCTACAGACCCATGCTTTGTTTGTGCAAGGAATATAGATTCTCAATTGACCACTTTGATGTGCTGGCTGGTGTCAGAGGATGTTGATGCATGGTGCTGGATTTGATTGCAGTGCAAGCATATGTACAGTCCTTGGGGAAGCCAGAGTTGTTGGACTTGGTGGCTCGGTCTGATGCCATGGACATTGACAAAAATGAAGCTGAAGACCTGCGTCCAAATAAGAAGGCTGTGGTGTATGCAGAGGTATGCTTGTGATTATCTCTTCTTCCATTGTTCATTTGTGCAGATTATCTTTTGGTTGTAAGCCAGTTGTAGCAGCAGCAGCTGCTGCTGCTGAGGGGAGGAAGAAATGGGGGATGTGGGTGGGGTCACTGTTTGGTTCTCACTGTATTTGGTATGTGAGGTGAACAGCACAAAGTGATGTCAGAGATCACTGCAGGCCTGCATCAAGGAAGATACCACCAGGGCAAATTGCGAGTCAATCGGTACAATCCTTTTGTAGCATATGTTGGAAGTGAAAGTGTCGGAGAGGAGATCCTAATTCACGGCCGACAAGACATGAACCGTGCTTTTGATGGCGATGTGGTTGCTGTGGAGCTCTTGCCACAGTCTTTGTTGCCTGGAAGTCAAGCTGGAAAGATTGCAGACAGAGATGGTGAGTACAAAAAAAAGTCTTTCCTCTTCCTCTCACATCATCAGTACTGTTAAACAAGAGATGATCAGTCTTGCAGTCAAGCTGAAATTTATGTATTTTCACTGCTGCAGATGAGGAGGAAGAGGAAGAGCCTGTGGGCTTGGTTCCAGCCAGTGCTGATGATGCACCCCGAGAATTACAAGTTCAAGAGAATTCCCAATCGACTGGCTCCAATCGACCTTGTGGACGGGTCATTGGCATCATCAAGCGCAATTGGAGGCAGTAAGTTAAATTTTTCTGTCTCAGTTCACATCAACAGGTAGTTTGTTCTGATCTGGAATGCAAGCCAGTTGTTCTTTCCGCCCACCCTTCCAGGCAGTGGGTTGTTGAATGAACTCTGCTTTTGTGTGGGGTTTTAGGTATTGTGGGTCACTGGAGCCCATGAAGATGCCTGGAGGAAGTGGTGGCAATGTCCATGCACTATTTGTGTCTGCTGATCGTCGAATCCCAAAGATTCGCATCCAAACACGTCAATTGGCCAATCTTATTGACAAGCGCATTATTGCATCGGTTGATTCATGGGAACCGAATTCACGTTATCCATCGGGTCATTACGTACGCACCATTGGAGATATCGGAGACCGTGCTACTGAGAGTGATGTTAGTCCTTTCTTACCTTTGCTTTGGCCTAGGCTCTCATTTATTACAGTGGAGTGCCCAGGCTTTAGTTGACAGTTGTTATGTAGACACTTGGGAAGGGTTGGGATAGACTTAATAGAACTCTGTTGATCTTCTCTTTCCTCTGAAGTGGGTGGGCCTTGGATAATGTGGGGGTGGACTAGATCCAAAGAGACTGAGTGCAGGATGGTTTGGTGCAGGTATTGTTGATTGAGAATGACATCAATAGCCGACCATTTGCAGATGCAGTGCTTGCATGCCTTCCTCCACTGCCATGGTCAGTCTCAGATCAGGACCTTCTCCACCAGCAGCGGCAGGATCTACGAAACTTACGTGTCTTCAGTGTTGACCCAATTGGTAAGTGCCCATCCTGTTTGCTTTCATTTTGTTTGTCAGTGGGATTTGAAAGGGATTCATTTAGAATTGACCTGGGATTGGTTGGATCTTTGTGACAGGCTGCAAGGACATTGATGATGCTCTACATTGTAAACTCATGCCAAATGGACTTTATGAAGTTGGTGTGCGTATCCTTTCTGCAAGACGCATAAAAACATAAATTGTTTCTTTGCCACCCATTCAGGAACTTTTGTACTTTGGTGAACCAATTCTTATGTCTCACCTCCAGCCTGAAGGGTTTTGTGCATTGGGTATTCTCCCCTTCATTCTGCCCTGCTGACTTTGTGTGTTGCGCTCTCTCAATCAGCCCATCTCAAAACACAGAAAGGTGATTTTATTCCTTGATCAGTTTCTGGATGCATAATAGATATTGCCGATGTCACAAATTTTGTACACCCAGGCACACCTCTGGATGAGGAAGCATCGCAGAGAGGCACATCAGTGTACATGGTGGAGCGCCGCATTGATATGTTGCCCAAACCTCTCACCGAAGGTATATATTATTATCTTTGATATAATTTCTTAGAGTAATTTCCATGCATCGTCAATAGGAAAAAAACCTACACAAATTCTGACTCAGTGTTGCTCAAAACTATCTGGTTGGTCCTTTGCAGATATATGTTCTCTACGTGCAGATGTTGAGAGGCTTGCATTTTCTGTACTGTGGGTACGTGCCATGACTTCTCTGACATCCCTTGTTCACAAGAGGGCTTTCAGCTTTTTGATTGGAATTTGGAGTGTGTTTGGAAAATTCCTTCTTGCTCCCTGCTTGGTAATGTATGTGGTGTTTCTCTCTTCCTACATATCGGTGGTACACACTGGGTAGCCAGATAGATGGCTGGTGTTTTGGAATTAGTATTGGGTGTAACTTGTCTGGTTTGTTGCTTATGAACATTCAGGAAATGACAGCTGAGGCAGAGATTGTGTCAGTGTCTTTCACCAAGAGTATCATCAAATCAAGTGCAGCACTCTCATATGTTGAAGCCCAGGCTCGAATGGATGATAGGTGTGTGTTACAATCCACTGAGTTTCAAACAGCCTCTCTCCTTTTTTGTCTCTGTTTTTGTCTTTGTATCAATTTGTTCTTGCCTGCTCACCTTGTTCTTGTTCCCTCTCAACATTGTATTTGTGGATTTGTATAGCTCTGTAGCATGCACTCTTCCTGGTTGTGCCTGCTGATATCTCAGTTGCAGCATAACTGGCATCGGCTCAGAATTTGGCAGAATTTGGCAGAATAGTTGTGGCAGACTTTTTCACAGTCAACTTGGTATTTGTGTTGTGTGACAGTCGCTTAGAAGATGCGCTAACTGCAGATCTCCGCAACATGAATCGTCTTGCCAAGGTTTGCACACTGTTGCCACTTTCGAACACTTGGTGATTAGATGGGTTCTCACAAAAGCTGCCTCTCTTCAACTATGTCTAGCAAGCAATGTTGCATGAGTGGTGGAGGGTTTAGGGTTTAAGGTTTAGGATGGCAAAGTAAATTCATAGACCAGTATTCCATGGATGCAGATAATGAGGCAGAGACGGATTGAGCGTGGAGCATTGACCCTTGCATCACCTGAGGTCAAGTTTGAAATCGACACAGAAACACATGATCCCCTGGACGTTGGTGGGTTTTCAGTTCTGCCTTGTACCTGTTATGGTTCTGTATTTCTGTTAACATCATCAACTCTCTTTTCTTCTGCAATATTCTTGTTTTTACTCTTGTTGACAATGTGAGTAGTCATGCTTTGTTTGTTTGTTTGTTTCCTTGCATGTGTGGGGAGGGCAGGTATGTATCAAGTCCGAGAGGCCAATCAAATGGTGGAGGAGTTCATGCTCGCTGCCAACATTTCTGTAGCTGAGAAAATCTTGAAACATTTCCCGGCTTACTCCTTGTTGAGGTCCGTTTGGTTTTTCAGACAGTCCACAGTGGTGACAAGACAGTTTCATCAGGTTTTGACATGAGATAGTTTCATGGGTTTGGAGATGAAGGTTTCAAGAGGCATGGATAGAGTTAGAGACTTAGGATCTTTCAGAAGTGTACATGAGAAAGTGAGTCAAATCATGGTAGAGTGGTAGAGTTCTTCTCATGGTAGAAGGTTTTTGGGCATTACAGACGGCATCCAGTACCCACACCAAGCATGTTTGAGCCACTTTTACGCACAGCAGCTGCTGTTGGAGTGCACCTGGACATTTCCTCGTCAAAGGCGCTTGCTGATTCCCTGGATCATGCTGTGGTAAGCCAATCTGAAATTCCACGTTTGTAATACCTCTGATGGCCAAGATTATTTCATGGGATGGTTGGTTGTATTTGGGTAACCAGAGGGTGTCTAGACTGGACCCTGACTGATGCAACCAGTTCTCGGTGGGTTGTGTAGGGGGATGATCCATACTTCAACAAGCTTATACGCATTCTTGCAACTCGTTGCATGACCCAGGTTGGTTGGAAAATACGTTACCTACTGTAATACCTACCCTATCTTAGATTGAAGTTGACAGATATCCAGTGCAAACGAAGAAGGTTTGATTACAATTGGGTGTTGGGAATACAGGCAGTCTATTTTTGCAGTGGGGAGTTATCACTTCCTGAGTTCCACCACTATGGACTAGCAGCACCATTGTACACTCATTTTACATCACCTATTCGAAGATATGCAGGTGCTCACAATTTCCATAATGTTCTCTTACAGTTTTCACTTTGCTAGCCATCATTGCCATTGTGGAGAATTCAACAAATTGCTCTTGCTGAAGGGTTTTTGTTGACCCATGAGTTCCAGGTATTGTAGTTGACTAGAACTGCTGCATTGGGTGGGAATGGCTACAGATGTGATAGTGCACAGATTGCTTGCTGCAGCATTGGGCTTGAGTAATCTACCTTCACAATTCCGGGATCGATCAACTCTCACCAGTATCTCTGATAGTATTGCACCTAAAACCCTGTCTTGGGTCCTTCTGAAGACTCTACTTGGTATTTGCATTTGTATTGCAGCAGCAGTGAGGAGGTGTACAAGTCTTGAGGTTCTTAGGGGGGATACACTTCGTTCCTTCCTGAATTGTGAACATGTCTCTGCTCTCAGAGTTCGTCTTTGACTGAGATTGATTTGATTGTCCTGCAGACCTAAATTACCGGCATCGCAATGCGCAAATGGCGGGTCGTGCTTCAGTCGAGCTCCACACCCTTATCTTCTTCAAAAACCGGTACATTTTGCAAAATCCAAATTACAGATGTGGAAAATGTGAAAGTCAACCGTAGTTTGTTTTTGATGTGTACAGATGATTGATGGGCTAAGTGTTTGCTGTGAACAGACCGACAGATGCAGAGGCCAGGATCGTGAAAATACAGTCAAATGGATTTATTGTCTTTGTGCCTAAGTGAGTACCTTTTTATCTGACTCTTCTGGTGATGAGCCCAAATCCATAGATACTTTTGCATATCCCCAGGCAAGAGAGCACTTGCCATATACAAGCTTAAGTCTTTTTTCCAGCTGCTTCCATTTCTTGGTTTCTTCATCCATACATCCATGTGATGCAGGCAGTTGATTTGATACAAATAATGACAAACTAATTGTTTGCAGATTTGGAATCGAGGGTCCAGTTTACTTAATAGGGAAGGGAGCTAGTAAAAATGCTTCCGGAAGTACATCAGAGTGTTCATGGGTAGTGGATGAGGAAATGCAAACAGTACGAGCTAGTGATGGTAATCGCACCTTCAGAGTGCTGGATGTCACACATGTGCATATTGAAGTTGTTGAACCACAGCCGAATCGACCCAAGCTACAATTGACACTTGTGTCTTAGCTCTCTCTGCCCATCAGTTCTTGACCCACATGTTATAATAATACATGGGTGAGCAAGTGCATTTTGGTGTTGTAACATATTTTGCAGTTAAGTTACTCTCCTTGAATCACAACAGCAATATTAGCATAATTTTTGGGTACTGAGTGGAGTGCCCAGTGAAATGACTTGGGTACCGGGAAAGAGGAAAAGATTGCTGGAAAATGTGGAGTTGTTATCTAAGTAAGCTCATTTCACAGGTTTGTTCAGCAATAGCTAAACCTGGAGCTGTTGGGATGTGAGAATTTGTAGAGGGTTGTCAATCTGGAGTGCGAGGGAGCACAATCTGTAGTGATGGTTCTTCACTAGTTCAAATCGTTGCTTATTAGTCTGGCAGAAAAATTTCTGTCACTACAATCTTTTTTGTTTGTGTCTTTTCACACCAGTATATCAAAGCACAACGTTGTTTGAGAATGATTCGCCATCCAGTGTGAAAATTGGCAGTGAGGGTCCCTTGCTACGAGACAGAGTTTTATGTGCTTCTCTTATTGGACTATTAGAATGTTGCTACTGAATGACTCGGTCTCACACAAGTGTCAATTTTCAACGGCTGTATACTTACTGTCAAGTGGATCTTACTCTTTAGAATTCTTTCCAAGGCCTTTGGGAAGAGACAAAGGAACATATGGTAGCTTTTTTATTCAAGATGTCAAATGTGGCTCTAATCATAGGGAAAAGGATGACAAGAAAAGGATGGGATACTGGAAGCTAGTGCTCAAACACAAAGGTTTATTGAGGGACTTTTTTGCATTTGTTTTTGGTCTGGCAAATGGAGATTACTTGAGTCATTGTAGAAACAGCCAGCTTGACCATTTGTTTTGGGGGAGAATCATCAACTTTGAGTCCAAAGACAAATGAATGGATACCCACAACCCTGTGGTTGATTAACAAGTTAAAAGTGGGTAGAAGCCCACTTCCATGGCATTTTTGGAGACTTGTAGTGAACTTGATATAAGTGGGTAAATCTTATTATAGAACTTCTACAGAGCTCTTAAAGGAAAAGGAAGATCAGGAATGCAACTTGAGGACCAGGTGCCAAGCTGAGGTACAATGATACACACAGGTACACATTTTTAACTGAGTTCTTGCCTTGTTGAGCACTTCAGTTTAACAAGAAAATGCCGATTAGTAACCTATCTGGTTGCACATGTTTCAATGATATTCTATTTAGCTTTTCAGTATGAACCTCATGCATCAATCTAGAAATTTTCTTGCTTAGTATCTAAGTGTGGTGATTTCCCGAAACTGATTATTAGCATAAGAGGCTAAACTGCTATTTTTATGCTGATGCTGATACTTATGTGTATGGTTTAAGAATTTTTGATTGGGCAGCAATCCAGACTTTTTGATTCTTTGACATGAGTTTTCAAATGCACTTGAACGAGACCACAGTGGTGGTAGCTGTTTCCAAACAAGGCATCTGGGGATGTCAAACTTTTGGCCTTTCTCAAGCAGAGGCAAAGGACATTTGAGGTACTAAGGTTATCATAATCACAGGAATTCCTTGGCATTGAAAGTTTCTCTTTGCAGCATGAACTGTTTCTCTATCGAAATTGAAAGAGATGGTGGTGCCAATGTTGTATGATAATTTCAATTCAGGCATCCCACACAACCACAACCAAAATGGAAAAAGACGGTTTTGGGGTGTTGGGTCGTAGGTTGGAGGGAATAATTGATGCAACTGTTGCATGTTGGGAAGAGGTGTGCAACATAACATCCAGTTCTTATGACAAAATTGCCAGGTGACCACCATAACTCCCAAAACTTTTTTCCACAGGATTGACACTCAAGTGCAAACCCGATTGAGGATTGAAATAGGTAAAACAATGTCGGGCAACACATGTATGACATGAGAACTAATTGCAGTGACTTGATGATTTGATGGTTTCCTCAATGATGGTATTATTCATTCAGCCATCAACAAGAATTCGATGGAGAAGAGATATTTAATGAATTTGGACATGGAGAGTCGCACTAACAATACTTTCTGAAATAAATGGAAAACACAATGAATTATTGTCACACTTCATCATTTATTTTCTGCAATTTTGGTTTTTGGAAGATTGGGAATATTCCAGTGTTGGACCCGTACACCTATTTGCACTTGCTTGCACCTGGTATTGACACTGGTATCAACAAACCTACTAACTAGGCTGCTATGATCAAGGCAATACCAGCCTCTTGGGTATATACTATGTACAGGCCTCATACCAATTTCAATACCGGGTTTATACCTGCCTCGTGCCATGCAAAAATCAGTCTTTGACCATACATCAGGATCATGCTGGTATGAAAGTTTTTAAAGAGGACCCAATACACAGGATCAAGCTAGTATGAAAATTTTGATCATACCCAATACAAGGATGCAGCTGGTATGTTCAGATCCAGTACCAGACCAATATTGGAATATTCGAGTCCCTTCCAGACCAATAGTCGAATGTTCATCCTTTTTGCGATGGCTTTCCTCCTACATCATGCATGCATCAAATTTTGCGTGAAATTTTTACCACTTGGTGACCAAAGTGATCAATTGTGACTCATACAAAGGATTTTTTTAATGGAAAAAATGCATCAAAGTTCCCAAATTTTGAGATTTTTTTTTCTGAAATTGCTATATTAGGCAATAGGTTTTTTCAGCATAATTTTGACTAAAGCAATCACCAGTTTTTTGACCTCACAAAATTGTGGGAAAAAAAGTTTTAAAAAATCAATGAGAGAGAGAGAGAGAGAGAGAGAGCTCTTGCAAGAAAGTATTTCCTTAGAATTTCAATCAATCTGATTTGTTTATCAACTCACAACTTGGGTTTGAAGGAAGCCAATTTCACAATGAAACTTTTTTTAAAAAAATCAATAGAGGCAAGAAAATAGTTAATTAGAACTTAATTAGAATTTGCAACATGCTCATCCCTTTCTTCCACTCACAACTTGGGTTTGAAGGAATCAAATTTACAACAAAAAAAAACAATTTAAAATCTAATTTAATTGAGGCAAGAAAGTACTTAAATAAAAATTTCCTTAAAAGCTCATTTGTTTGTCTCCGCTCACAACTTGGATTTGAAGGAACCCAATTCAAAATGGAAAAAAAAAGCGAATTCACAATTGAAACTATTTTTCGAATCAATTGAACAAAGAAAGTACTCAATTAGTAACTACGTAAGTAAGGTGCATTCACACTTGGTGTTAGGTACTCTAGGGTTGAGTCCCCTAAAACCGTGCTACTCATTTAGGACTTACATCTACATACTTACCATGAACATTTTATGTTAAGTTAACATTCACATAACATTAAGCTATCAAGCTATCGCCCATTTAACATTGAGTGTGAATGCACCATTAGTTAGAACTTTGATCCCGATTTAATAGACCGTTAAATCTCAACTAGTTTGAGATTTCTCAAGGTCCCATTTGTTTGTTGTGCACCAGATTCATTGACTTTCCAGGGCTGTGCAGTTAGTTCAGTAGGACAAGCAGAGTACCCTATTGTCATCAAAGGACAACTTTCATCTTCTTCTTTTTTTCTTTTGTTTCTGAACCTCTTTTATTTGAAAGACTTTTTTTTAACCCCATATTACTATTCTATAAACTATAAACATGAAAACTAAGCTTTGTTTGAGATATGGATAAGTGTGATCTTGTAAGTAAGTGCATACTTTCCAAAGAGGATTGAAGATGATGATGATGAGTGATGGGTCTTTTGTAAACTCGACAAAAAAGACAACACTCTTCAAGAAAATCTGCTATTGCATTAGGGAACTAGAAAAGTGTTTCATATGCACCCACCATCTCTTCCCTTCCCTTCCCTACTACCACCAGTGTGTGCTGGTGGTGGCTCTCAGCACCCAACCCCATACCATGGAAGATGGATGATATGTGTGGATTGCAAACACTTTTTCATTGTATTCTTGTCCCATGGCTAAGATAACCATGATGGTTGATTAATGTCTAAGCATACACATGCATCTACCTACCTAGTAAACATTGTGTGCCTTACCTACTTACCTACCCACAAAGTAAACCATTTACAATTTTTTCCAATGTCTTCCTTGTCCCATATCTAACCACTATGGTTGGATATGTACTTAACCATCCACATGGATCTACCTACCTTCTATTCACCAAGCACCTCACCTATTTGGCTACCTACATAGTAACCGCTTAAATGCTTGTTTGTTGGATTCCTTGTCCAATCGGTAACCACTATGGTTAAATACATACTAATAATCATTCACATACATCTACCCACCAAGTGCCTTACCTACCTACAAAGTAAATCACATACATTCCCTACCTTCTTACCTATAATACTTGCTTATAGAGGTACTTACCACTTACACTTGTAGCATGAGGGAGAATTAAAAGGATTTACAAGATAGGTTACCAAAGTAGTCATGGGTAGTTCATCCCCAACTGAGTTACCAAGGTTCCACCATGGTAACCTATCCTACAAACCCTCCTATTTTCGCATCACACTATTACGATGCGTAATGACTTATGTAAGTGAGTACATATAGTAGGTAAGTAGGTAGGAAATGTTAGTGGTTCCTATGTATATTTATAGGGAGATTAAGAGAGGAGATAAAAAGCATTTGGTGGCCACTAAATAGATAGGTAGATAGATGTGGATGGTTAGTACATAGCTAACCACTATGGTTAGCTTAGCTACAAGACAATGAAAAAGTGTATCCTATTCACACATCATCCATCCTGCATGTGCTGTTGGGTCACATAAATCCAATACAATATCAAAAATCTTTTAAGCCAAAGCTATGTAACTATGTACCTACTTACTTAACTACCTACCTAACTGATTTAGGTACACTCTCTTCTTTGTCTTTTAGGTAAAGACCTAGTACATGATTTTGTTTTCTCTTTGTTGACATTAGGAGGTATGGCATTAAATCCTCCTTGGTTTTTGCAAACACTTTGTATGGTTCACAAATCTCTTCATTGGCACCAGTAGGTGTGTTCCCAGCCAGACTGATTGATGATGCTCATAAAAACATTCTTGGGTAAGGACTAAGGACTCTCTCTCTCTCTCTCTCTCTCTCAACAGTGCTGCTGCAGCTGCAACAAACACTTTGTTTTTGGTGCTGGCCCTTTTTAGTCCTTAGTGTTTTTTTTTTAAATAAAAAATTTCGTTTTTTGTTTTATGTTTGCCTTCAACAAACACTAAGAGCATCTCCAGCAGTGCTCAGTATGTGACCCTGCACAAATATTTTTCACATCCAAGCTTAGTTATCTACTTTTCTTTTTGTAACCCCACCCATAAAACTGCAACTGGGACAGCAAATAGGTGAGGGACCAGTAATAGCAAACTGGACTTGGACCAATCATTATGATGGACCAATCAGAAACACCGAGCAGCAGTCAGTCAGATCATTTTATTACAGTCTTTTCTGCAGGTGCACAGCACTGATGCGTTATGTACCAGCCACCGCAAACTGTGTAATTATGCTGAGATAAAACTATTTTCCTGAGCCAAACCGGGGCATGTTTTCACTTTTCTTCATCCAATTTTACTATGCAGGGTTACATATGGAGCACCTCTGGAGATGCTCTAACCTCACCTACCTTCTACCCTCATTCTTGCCCTGCACTAACTTGGTACTCATCACCCTGACACACATGTTGATTTGCTTACCTACCTACTACAACCCCCCCCCCCTCCCAAGCTACTTACCTACCTACCTTAAATCCCCCCCCAAGCTACTTACCTACCTACCTTAAATGACCTACTATCTACCCCCACCTGTCTACCTACCTTAAATGACCTTTTAGCTCCCCCGCGGCCCCTCAATACCTACCTACCTACCTAATACTCACCTATCTACCCACCAAGTACATGATGTTGGTGTCAATCAACAGAGGTATTGCATGAAGAATAGTAGGTACATATCTCCCCTAACCTACCTACTTCCTATAGACTAAGAAACGAACTAAACCTACTAACACCCAAAAAAAAACGTGAAACCAACATTGACAAATGCAAGTATTGCAAAACCCTTGCCATCTTTGATTTAAGATACCCTTTCAGCCCGCAATGTTGATACAAAGTTGACCTAAAATGCAAGGATTGCAATAGGCACCCAAAGGCACATGACAATATCTACATCTAAGGTGCATCCAAAAATTATCAACTGCCATACAAGTTTTCCTTAAACAAAGAATATATTTTATAAAATGTAATATGTAAGCTATAATTTCAAATTTGGCAAAATGACAAAGTGAGTACAATACCCACATTGTTTGCAATTATATAATTGAAAATGGAAGAATAGATAAGGTAGTGTAATATCTTCATTTTTTTTGGGGGCAAACTTTAATATGACATGGCAAGGGTATTTGCAATACATTCATGTTTTTGCAAACTATAATTTGACTTGGTAGGGGCATATGCAATATTGCATTAGAAAAATTAAATTTTCAATCTTGTTGTGGGATTGATTACAATAAGTATTTTCATATTTTAGCTATGGTGGCTATTTAACTTTTATTAAAGTTGAAAATAGATTTAACCATGTGATTTCAAATAGTCTGAATCATGTGAAAATTTTGAGAATTTTCATTTTTAAAAAAGGGCTTTTTTAAGGAAGATGTGATAAATGTGAGATAAATTAAAATTTTGACAAACAATCACATTCACATGGAAAATGACGAGAATAATCAGGGTGGCTTTGTTTTAAATTGCATCATAGATGTTTATTTTAATGGCAAATGAAGCCTTGATGTTAATGCAATTTGAAATGAGAAATTGAATATGTTATACTTATGTATACCTTCAATATACCTATGAATCCTTGAGTTTTTTTTTTTTTTTTCCAAATAATATTAAATGACACTAGTTTTGTGGAAAATTTTATTAATATAAATTTCAAACACCAAAATTGAAACCCAAAATTAAATGCACCACATTTTGAAACAATTATAGTGTACATACAATAATATTAAACCCAAAAGTTCCCAAAAAGTGTCCCAATAATATATTTTCACCCTTAGTGCATGTTGATGCATGGAAAGTTGGCACCCCATTAATGCACTATTAATTCAAGTTTTTGACTTTTCCACTCGATGTTGTGCATTCGATTAAAGGTTGTGAAACTTGACAATAATTTTATTTTTTTTGCACAATCAATTGCCTTTTGTTCGTTGCACCTTTGCATTGTGTATGCATTGTCCAAAGATGTGAACATTCAATGTGACATAATTTTGGAATGTTTTCAAGCCACCTTCTTGAGTTGAAAGGTGCTTGGATGCCCACCTCCATGGTGAGGTTGTGGTCCTTATCCAAATGCATGTAGAAGAGCCATTTGGCTGCATGGGATTGCCCACGTCCCCCAAACTTGCAAATAAACATATCCCCTTAACCTCCCAATCAAGAGTTTCTTTTGCTATGATGGGTGGCGAATGTACAAGTGTGTCAATGCCTGTAACATCCACTATTACAAAAACAAGTTTTTCAAATGGTCCAATTTGACTAACCAATCTTTTTTTTATTAATGGGCATGTACATTTTAATTAAAAAGCCCAAGGTTGAATGATATGTGTATTTATTGACTAATGAATTTGATTATAATGACCTATTTGGCAAATTGGACATTTTGTCAAATTGACCACCTTGGTCAAAATGGCTAATGGGTTATAATCAAAGGGGACATCTAGTCAAGTTGGACAAAACAAAATGATATCATTGATCAAGATAGCCAATGGTTTTTCAATCAAATCAAACATCCTATGTTAGTTAATAGGCCAAGGTAGCTATTACTTAGGTTTAGTAGGTAACTTGGGTCTACCTATGCACTTACCTCCTATCTTATCTCTTACATACCTACCCACTTATCTACCTACCAACTATTTCATTACATTTTTTTTCTACTTACCATTTTACAACTTACATGTTAATTATCTAACCTTTTTATTTTCTTCCATATATCATGATGTGAAATAAAAAAATTTGACAATTTGTCATCTTTGGATTGTGTAATTCACTAATAAAAACTTGGTTTTCCATTGTGAAGGTGAGGGGTTTAATTCCTTATACTTATAACCTATGTGCATGCTTAGGAGGCTAAGGTAAATAGATTAAATTAAAGTAGTTAGGTAGGTTAGGTTAGTTTATGTAAGTTAAACTACCACTCGCCTATTTTTATATGACCAACCTAGGCCTCTTTACTAACTACTTACCTATTTACCTACAATTTAGAAAAAAACAATAATCCAAAAAAAAATGATTTGGATTTAGATAGAAATTTGACAAATCAAATAGTCTCTTATTTTACCAATAAAAAAAGACCACCTAATCATAGTGGAGAAGGTCCAAATCAACTTGTCCATATTAACAAGATGGTTTTTTTTTTTTACATTTATCCAAGTTGGGTATTTTTTTATTTGATTTTCTTGTCAAATAATATTATTTTTTATAGTTGTGATTTTTTGAGGCCTCCTCTAAAAACCCCTCTAAACATTCAACCTCCACCGTTGTAATTGGCTTTGGAAAATAAGAAATAAAACACATGTGAAAATTATTTAATCCTTAGTACCCCTACTAAGTATACCCTAATGGTATTCCTTAATAATTGCATGGACAAACTTAAGCCCTATGTATGGAAAGATTTTAAGTACGAATGTTTCAAAAACAACTTGCTTTACTTTAAGCTTGACCATTGCCAATAACAACTAGGTCTATCATTATCCCACCATATGGAAGATTTAATTTTCCATTCGACCTATGAGTTGCAATAACTAGCATAACAACATCATCACCTATGAAATTAAACATGAACATACATCAAACCCTAAATTTATGACAATTTTGCATTTATGAACATGACATAAAACCATGATATTATGATATTATTTCCACCACTATTTGAGAATTGTAGTGAAAAATTGGGCAAAAGAATACTCCACCTTTTGTTTACATGGAGAGGGAAGGTGGGATGAAGTTAAAGAAAGCTTGAATATCAATGGTATATGTAGTAATGAAAATCTTTAAACCTAACCCCCATTCTTTGGCAATATTTATTAGCATTTGGTGGTTGTCATTTGCAAACATAACGTTAGGCACTAAAATCACAACTTTACTCACATAAACTTCTTCTTGATTTGTTTCATTAGATGCAACAATTGTTTCTTTATAGACAACACAATTCAATAATCAATCAAAATCAAAGGACGGAAACCTTCCAAACTCTTCCCAATAGACAAAACTATTAAATTTTAAAATGTAAACAATGGGGTATTATTAAGCTATCATTGGCCTAATGCAAAAATGAATGAAGGGGCATTGCATGCATGAAAAGACTATAGAAACAAATCATGCAACATTGTGATTTTGTCAAAAGAAAACACAAACCTACCATTTTTCCCTTTGCACTTAAAACATTGCTCACATTGACCATTGGGGGAATGAGAAGAAGATGGTCACTAGTGGGCGTTGGTGTGAAGGGTATATTAACAAAGGGAGGCACATAAATAATAACTTGCAACCTTGGTTCCTCCATAAAAAGAGGCATTGGTTCATAAATTGTAATAAATAATTGTTTTTTGATTGTTGCCTTAGTTGGTGGAGTGGACATTTAGTCCTTAATCAAGGGTGGTGCAATTTTTACTCCTCTATTAAAAGAGGCACGACTCATATATTACAATAAGTAATTATTTTCCAATTGTTGCTTTAGTTGGTGGAATGGACATTTGGTCATCAATATATATAAAATGGCATAACCGAGCATGGCTTGAACTTCTTGCAACGTGACATCAAGTTATCAAAAATCAATGAAGGTAAGCAAATGCAAAGAAAATTGCAAAGACAAATAAGAAAAAAAATCCACATTCAAACCTCCATGGGAAAAATAGTAAGTGCACCATGTGTATTCAAATCAATATTTCCCAAAAATTGGTCATTCAATGACAACTCACAATGCAAATTTTAGCTCCATACATCATTGGAAACACAACAAAAGTCATAATTGTGATTGAAACTCAACTATTTGCATGTCTTCCATCATACAAAATCAACACCTTATTCATGAGCAAACCAACATGAAGCATTGAAATCAAAGTTGTTGTAGCCAAATGAAAAGGTCATATTTCTTAAGCTTATCTCATTATTTGTTCATACAACTTAAAATTGACATGAAAGCTTTGAGCATAATTTTCATTAGCACCGAGTAAAAGTAACAATCACAAATAAAATTAGACACCAACTAGCTTTTGCAACTGCAAGATTAACCAACCTCAAAATTGAAAAAAGGCTCCTCATTGAACATTGCAACTTTTTGATAAAAACACAAAGTATAGCACAACAATTTTGTGTTGCAACTTTTTATTGAAAAAAACATGAAAAAAATTACATTTGTTGCAACTAACCTAAATAAATAAATAGTGTAACAACACTACACTGCAAAGCTACAAGCTCATCAAGAAACAAAACACAAGTCAAAAATAATTTCTTAAAAAAAACAACTTGCCATTCATAGCTTGTCAAGGGGGGAAAAAAAAAAGCAATGCAACAACATTAGGCTACAAGGAGTTGCAAGCTTGTTAACCAAAAAGAAAAAAACATGAAAAATTAGGTGGGTGCAAGAGTGAGGAAGGGCGCAAGGAAACAAGTAGGTAGGAGATTGGTAGGTAGGTGGAGATGAGAAGGAGTTTAGAAGGAGGTAGGTAGGTCAAGTCACTATTAGGTGGGTAGGTAAAGGAGGGGTCAGCAAAGGGAAAGAAAATTCTTTAAAAACCCACACCACCTCCCAAAGTGAGACTTGGGTTAGGGTTCATCCAACGACCCCAAAACGAGAAAATGAGGATGGCATGTTTGTGGGTGCTGCTGGGTCACTTCAGCCCCGACAAAAGAAGTGAAGTATAGGCCTACATGTATGTAAGACTCGAGCTGTTGTGTGGTCTCCCCGAGCTGACACTATTTAACCTGATCGGCACCCATTTTGTTGCATTGATTATTGACTTCCCCGTACTATTACTCTAGTCTTTTGTCTCCCACACCATTCGGTATCATCACCTACCCCTTTTGTTTTTAAGAAGTTGGACTTGCTCACAATTTGTCACATGAACATCACATCTCTCTCTTCTCTCACACACTCTCTCTCCTTATACTTAAAACCTTCTTTTGTGGGGATGATTTTGGATTGTAACCTAAAGAGATTATGGCAATGTTATTGCAATGTGTTATGACTAACGGGTTTTTTTTTTTTTTTTAATTTTAAATTTTTAAGTGGGGGAAAATTTAGGGTTTAGGGTTCAATTTTTGTTCTAACTTTGTTCAAAACTGTTGGCTGGTTTTTTCTTTTCCAATGAAATGCTATTTGTGTGTGTGTGTGTGTGTGTGTGTGTATGCTGTTGTTGGGTTACTTACTCTCTGGCCTTTTTGTATAAGGAGTTGGTTTTAGTACTCGTCTAGTTACAAAGTAGGATCTTAACCTCAAGAGTAGTCTTTAAAAAAAAACTAAAAAACTATCTTTACCTCTATTTGAAGCTTGAGGTCTATTATAAATATATTCCAATCTACTCACCCATAAATTAAATTAAATTAAATTATATATATATATATATATATATGAATTTAAAATGCTGAATTTCAACCGTTTATTGTTTGTATACACCTCCAAAAAAATTTGGCCAAAATCAA
>Ga0116231_10007554_pt1 | contig 19793 bp, 16 predicted proteins | sample S1TSphgellanicum_2_FD_89695 | JGI IMG/M metagenome (GOLD analysis project Ga0116231, IMG submission 89695) | Host-associated microbial communities from peat moss isolated from Minnesota, USA - S1T2_Fd - Sphagnum magellanicum MG | ecosystem: Host-associated > Plants > Peat moss > Unclassified...
TACCCATTACACTGAGTGATACCGATACCCTGAGTGACTTTTCCTCTCACCGAAAGTTCTCACAACCCACCCAAGAGTTTACCCATTGCACTGAGGGACCCTGTTTTCCTCACAAACAAACCAAACACTGAGTGATACCCATCACACTGAGTGATTTTTCCTGACACTGATGGTCTTGGTGTTAATGATGTGCAAGCATTATTCTTTTCCCCTAGGTTTCATGCATGCAACTTGTGGAGTTATATAGCACTAACAGACCTGCAACATTGTTGGTGAAGAATAATGAAAGTTTTGTTTATGGCGAGTAACAATTACTAAAAAATCATTTAGTATTTTTATTATCTTTAACTTAATGTTGATATTGTTCAAAAGCTAATTAAAGTTCACAACTAGGGAATAGAAGGCCAAGATTTTTCCATTAAATTTTTAGTAATGTTTTATAGGTTATTATTTTGTTTGTTGATAAATTTAAAAGGAAAATACTTTAGGTTCAAAATTAAAGTTATTAGGTATGTCCTCATAGGTGGTTGGAACCCTTGTGATCCCAATTGGAATATCATGTTTTGAAAGTGTCCACAACAAACACCATTTGCTTTTGTTAACAAACAAAAATGTTGGTTACTGTTGTTATAATTGTAAATATGGTGGCATATAAAAGTCAACCTTGCATTAGCTATAAAATCAAACATGAAAACAAGGAAGACTTTGATTATGTGCTTCATGACCTTTAGATCAAACCTTTGTTTGCTCATGATGATTAGCCCTAAAAAGCCAAGCAAAGGTTTTTCCTTCATTTATTCAAAGAAAAAAAACTCAAAGGTAAATTTATTATGAACTCCATAATAAAGGTTATATGATGCTCATTTCTAAAAAAAGATAAGTCCAAAGGCAAGAGTGAAAAGACAAAATGTTCTAAAATGAAAATTATAAAGTTGGTTTGGAAAGGAAAATTTGTACATGAGCAAAATGCAGAAGTTGAGCAAACAATATCTACAAAACTAGAGATGGTTGAAAATGTTGTAGAAGCAAAAAAGGTAAAATATGTTGCAAAAACTAAAAAAGTTACTAATTATTGTTGATAAATTTGAGACTTGTTGAAGTTTGATTTGTGTGTACATGTTTATATATATATATAATTTTTTATTTTAAATTTTTTTATGAACAAAATATGAGGACACTACTTTTTGGATTTTGATTTGAATTGCATTGAATGTTTTCGAACTTGGATGAAATTTGTTTTGTCGTGGATGGAATTTGTTTTGAACTTGGACATAATCTAACTAATGGGATTTATTTCTTGGCTAAGGTTCAATGATGGGTTTATTGGGTCATTCTTACATTTGTTGCATTGAAATTTTGCAAATTTTCATACTCTAAATTACAATTTAACTACTATTAACATCAATTAACCAAAATATAATTTTTTTTTACAATTTATTTATTTTTTGTATCAAAATTTGTGTTGTTTTAAAAAAATCTAAATATTTTTAAAAAATCCAAAAATACATTGTAATTTGATGTTTTTAAAAAAATTTAAATATTGTCACAAGGTTGAACATTGAAATTATTTGTTGATTGTGGAACATTTTGTGCCAATATTATTGTACATAAAAAAACATAATATTATTGTGGTATTGTAATAGAATTTGGAATTTAAAATATCATTATTAAATAAAAATTTATACTTGAAAATAATTTGAAAGTAACTAATCAATTTAATATTAAAAAATTTGGTAGATAATTACAAATTGTAGAAAAATGGAATATTTTGAAACAAGAACTACAATTATTTGAATATTTTTTATAATTTACAAAGAAAGAAAAAAAATGTAATATTAAAGTTAATATAAGATTTATAACTAATGAAAGACATATATTATGAATATACATATGAAATTGAATGAGCTTGATTTGTAACAAAATTATTAATTTAAAATACAATGTTGGTGGTTGTTTATTTGATGTTATAGCATACTTGTTAAAATATTCAATGAGCTCAAAATAAATTCATTAAAATAGTATGGAATATTTGCAAACTTGTTTATAAACCATGTGAACTTCATGGACTACTACAAAAACATGGATTTTGCATTCCTAGCATTGCGACTAAAATAACCATAAAATCAAAGTTAATTGTATGAAACGACTAACTACGTTTGTTTGACTTAATCCAAAAAGTAGCATATGTCTAATATGATTAAGTTTGATTAACATTTCAATCAAAGTAAACATTATCAAATCCATTTGGACTATCTAGCATTTACATGGCATATGTTTGATTTGATTAATTTCAACTAATTTGATTCAAATCACTAAAAAATGTCATGCACATTAATGACATGAATTTTGACATGTTAGATTTGATTGAAATTCATTACCATTATTACTTTCCATTATATATGTCATATGTAATTTTAATATTCTTAGATTTATTTATAGTTAATGTAATTCTTTTGGTGTACATACCACATAGACATATGCAATACATTTAAATTGAAAACTAATACATTAACATTAAATCAATTTTTAAGTTAAATGTAATCTAGTCTTTTGTTATTTTATTAGGGTCATTGATTCATAAACTATTTTGGGCAAAGTTGACTCATCAATAGTTTTAGTAAAAATAAATTTTGGGTTTTTTAAATTTAATTAATTACATCCTGCCACATAGGATGCTAATTGAACTTGATTTTTTAATCAAATCAAACACAATTCATTTTAGTCATCCTTATTCATCAAAACTCAATCAATAGTAAAAAATCACCTACCATATCAAGTCTTGGGGTTCTCCACTTCACCATGAATAATCCAAGCAATCGCATCAATGTTACCTACTCAATTTTCCCTTTTGCAACCAAGTCTTCACTTGAATATATTTCGATTTTGTTTTTAGGGATTTTTGATTTCATGTTTGGTTACCTTCTTGCCCTTCTATTACCTACTTGCCATTGTGTTTTTTCTAAGTTTTGGTAGATTTGTAATATAACTTAAACTTGCTCACCCTCTGTTGCATAGTTTTTATTTGTATTCATTCTTTAACACTCAAATATAACATGAAAGCAACTAAATTTATAGGAGCTCTAGTTTTTAGAGGTTTGATGTAAGCAAAACATGGTGAAATAGTCCTAAGGACTCATAGGTGGACAACAAAGGTGAGCAACCAATGCCTACACATAGAAAAAAAGAAACATTGCAACCAATTGCCTTGTAAATGAAACCTTTGAAAAAAGAAAATGTTATCATGTAGACAACAAAGTTGGTCACCCAATACCTATAGATAGAAAAAACACCAACAAAGGAAATGTCATGACCAAGGTTGCCAACATCCCTTTTTTTGGGGACATCCTTGGGATCTAAAGGATGTCCTTGGTAAATTTTAGGTTTGGCAAGTTTTTTTAAGGTTTGGAGATGTCCTATATAAGTTCAAAAATAGTGGGGGAGATGCTTAGGGGACAATGGGGATGATGGGAAGACAACATGTCATGGCAAAATGGTGAGATGATGTTGGGGGACATCAAAAGGCAAAATGCTTTTTGGAGGTGATGATGAGAGGACATCATGAAGTGTTGAGGGGATGATGAGGGACATTGGGCAACAAGAAGATGTAAAAGGATGCCAAGTAATGTGGAGGAGATGTCACTTGGGTGTTGGGTAACATTGAAAAAATGCTAGGGATGATGAGATATTATTATTATTGTTATTATTTTCAAACGATGGGAGGGGACATTGGGTAGTGATAGGGAGATGGTGAAGAGTGCCAAATAACATTACAAAACTATGAGGGATGTTGGGGAAACTTTGGGAGATGATGAGGATGGCAAAATAATGTTGGGAAAATATTGAATAACATCAAAAAAACAATGAGGGACATTGGGCGGCATTGGGAAGACATCAAGGGCAACAAGAAGAAGTAAGTATGATTCTAAGCAAACTATAGAAATGGACAATGAAATGTTACAAGGTAAATGAAAAGAAAGTTGCAAGAAAATAAGAAATGAAAAGAATGGTGAGAGAGAAAGAGATGGTGAAAAAACAATGCAAGAGTACATATTGAGATGAAAAACAAATGTTGGAAAGCTCCCTACAAACACATGAGAGAGAAAAAAAAGTTCAAAAAACATTGATGCAAAAGATGGTGTGAAAAGAAGTCATCACGTACATGAACATCATGAAATGCAATGAACATGATTAGTGCATCAAAAGATAGGTGTGATGATTAACATTATGTGTGAACAAAGTTACTTTTAAATCAATTGTACAATCATAGGTTAAATGGTTAGTTCATAATGTGAAATGGTTCAAACTACGATCCATATCATGTGTTAGGGCCTATCACAAAGATAACCTATCATTAGGTGTGAACCAACATTTAAAGTTATAATGATAGGTTTAGACTTTGGACTTTTGGATTCAACACCAATGTTGGGCAACAATTTGATTCATGAATGTCCATCCATTCATCCATGGAATTGCATGCACATTGGTTATAATATTAATCATGTATGGTAATATTTGGAGGGTCTTTAATGGTCTTGTGTGCAAGCCTGGGCAAAAATGTAAAGGCTTAATAAATTTGGTGAATTTGGTGGTTTCCATTTTCTGAATTTGATGGTCCATGCACCAATTCCATCAAAATGACTATGCAATTCCCATGATGACATAATCATGATTCCTCTTCCCTATTCAATCAACCACATATGTGGAATCAAAGGATTTGCACACATACCTTTTGCAAGTATAGCACATCATGGCATAAATCCCACATTCTAAATCTACAAACCTTGTAGCTAACATTAAAAATCTAAAGGAAAAAAATAAGACCCTCATACAATGAATGACATCCCACTCAAAGAATGTGGAGTTCAAGGAAAACCCAATGTTCAAGAGAAGAATTCTTATGAAATCACATAAAAGACCCAAATGTGTAACATAACATGAAACTAAGTTTATAAGTTTTCAAACATGTGGATTTTAATTATATAGTTTCAATGAAATTCATTTCATTATGAAATTTCTTAAATATAATTTGATACAATTTTGATACTTTAATTCCTACCCAAATCAAAATATAGAAATTAATTTAAGTTCTTAACATTTTTAATTTGAAGAATTATAGAGTTCAATTAAATGAAAATGAAAATGAAAATTTTCATCATAATTATTGTATTAAAAATTCATGTAGTTTATTTTACATTTTCAAATTGAAAAAATTATAGATTTCAATGTTATTACAAAATTGAAAATTGAATTAAATTGAATAATGATATTTAAAATGTACATATGTAATCAATTTCACTATGAAATTACATAATTATGTAACAAGGTTACAATTCCCAATATTGGGTGATTAGAATCATAGATCTAATGTGATTGTGTTTTAAATTTGTCTTTAGTGCAATCCCTAAAAAATTGATAAAATTGATATTATTATTCAAAATATTTATTAAATAATTTTTAAATTAAAAAATTAATATTGTCACCTAAATTAATAATTTCTATCACTTCAGTCATTTTGAACAATCAATGTTTTCAATCATGTCAATCAAATTAACTCAGTCAAATTTTCATCATAAATGACTAGTCTAATTTGATTAAGGACATTTTTGTCCACTAACCATTGTGATTGAAATTTCAATGATAAAACCCTTGTTATGTAATAGTGTTTTTCCCCTCATTATTTACTACCGTTGTATTTAATTCATGGGATTTCTAGACCTTCTACACATTGTTTAGGTCACCTTGCTTGTCGGTTTTTGAGATTTCAAACAAGATCTTGAGACTTGAAACTTTTAAAATTTGAAATCTTGCCTATCTTTATGCATGTTAATTAAGAGGCTTGGCATTGTTTCCAAAATTGTGGTGTTTCTAGAAATAAACCCACATCAAGCATTTTGAGCTTAGTACCGACTTTTGGGGGAGTTTTGAAAGTGAATCTCCTTAACTAAAAATCAAATGCTAGTGTCTTCAGCCTAAATGAATTGATGAGTTCTTGGTTGGTTTCCTTTCAACAAGCAACAATTGGAAATCATTAAGAGCTATGCATATCAGTATTGGTCTGGTATATAGGCCTGCTCCTGCTATCAACATCAGTTGCTACTAGGGCAACGTAGTTCAAGGATGCAACCTCATGGATAGAGAGATGAGAGACACTCTTTGAAACATGGACAAAAGAGCCTTCCCATTGGGGCATGGTGAAACATTGTGCATCAAAGTAGCCTTTGCAAATCTTTTCTGCTGAATTTAGATATGTAAATTCATGTGAACTTTTTTTGTGATGTGCATTGGAGTACAATGGGGAAGGAATTTATGCTGTCAAGATAGCAAAACTATGATCTTCATGATCAAGCAAGCAAGCAAGAAAGTAACACAGAAATCATTCTGAAACATCAGGAATGAGGCACTGAAAAATTGCACCATAATACGCAATCTGTGGTTGACACTTAAAAATATTCATAAGGGAGTTAATGTGAAGTTTGAACCCCGTGAAACTCTAATATGTGCTCTCTAATCAAGTGGGTTACTGATTACTACCCAATGTAAGCGATTTACTTACTGGTCAATTAGCTTAATTCAAGCATAACATCTCATTAGTCAGAGAATTTGCAAGCTCAAATCTTGTGGGCGCATTTTTGGGCTCTTCACAAGTAATGGGTTAATTGCTGCTAATGTTCAAGTCCCATGTACTAAAAGCTGATGGGTTAATGGTTACAATGTTCAACTCTCACATACTTAAACCATAGCAAAATCTGGTATTAATGTGACAATTGTTTGCATTATGTATAAGTACTGGATTAGTGATTACCAACAAGGAATTCACCATCTTGGCAAGTCCCAATGTGAATGCCAATCTCCTCTTTATCCCATGACTGGATTTTACAACATGATCGTCGAGGTGTCTGCCAAAAAACAAAACAAAAACAAAACACGGACATTAGGTCACCAAAATAAGTTGAAACCATTGAACGTTTTGCAAAGAATCTAGCCAAAATTTTCTCACAAGCTCAATTGAGGATTTAAAGTAATATAGCATGAGTTTCTTGAGCAAGTTAATTTTCCTCCACATAACTGCAAATAGCTAATTTATATGAATTTGTATCATAATTGAAAATATGATGATAATGCTTTAGCAAAATAAATAAATAAATAAAATCACCTGGTACCAATCTTCACGAATTGGCTCTTTCCAAACGTGAATCTGATTCACTGAAGTCAGTGGTCCCATGAGTTGTTGATTGCAATTAGACTTTGCTCTCTTCTCTTTGTGTTCCTTGGAATAAACACTCTCAAGAAGCCCTTGAGAAAAATTAGAATTGGGACCTTGAACAGATTCCACAAAATACCGAATTGGATGTGTGCAAGGGTCCTTTGAATAAGCCCGGGTAGTGAATGAGAATTCAGACTTGTCCCACTTCCTACGGATTGAGGCAAATGTCTGAATTGGTAACACCATTTCATGAGGTGGTAAGAATCCAGCATGAATATGAACAACATAACCCCAAGAAACTGAGAATGACCATTTCAGCTCTTTGTCATAACAGATGGACTGCTGTACAACACTTCCTGATTCCACCTCCGCTGCTTGAGTTAACTTTTGTAAAGCTTGAAGGCGGGTTTTATTGGGAAAAATTGGGGAGATTGTATCCAAATGATGGATGCTTAGAATGGGTGTTACCGGATGCGCTGCTAGTATTCCAAATGGGTCTCCATTTATATCCATCTGCAACAACAATAATGGCACCACAAACAAACCACATTCTTTATCTTTGCATTTTGCATTTTACAGAAGGATAAATTGTTCTCCTTTCTTAGTTTTGGTTTTACAACCCTCACAAACTGGCTTGCCCTAATTCTTCCTTCTTCCAAGGACTAGCAACCATGTATATTGTTGTCCCAATGCTTTTAGAGGACACTGGGTTCACGACAAGTCAAGTTTATATCAATTTGCATACAACCAGAACAAGATCAATTCAATCCAGCACTACCCACGTGCAAGGTGGTAAGTACTTCAGCTAGACTCCCCATAGTTAGAATTCTGCGTTGCTGGTCATTGATGTTAACAGATATGTTGAAACTAGAAAAAAAGATTGATTCAGGCTTGTTGGGTTGTGCCAAAAACATTAGAAAATGAGAGTGGATGGGCCTCAGAAGGAAGTTTTTTGTCTCTTACCTGATGGAATCCGGGATTTTTAGTCAAAGGTACGCCAAGTTCTGATATGCATGCATACAACCGATCATCACTCCCAAACATTTGTCCATACCTGTTCTACATTCATCAGCCATCACATACTGCTACTACATCTCAATACAAAATCCAAGTTCAGAATACTCATTTTAGAGGTGAGATTTCTTTCGGGTCTTTTTATCCCACCATTCTTAAGCCTTGGCACGTGACATAATGGCAGAGATCATGGGCACGAACAATAACAATACTCCATGTACTATTATTCTGAGGAATTTATTTTCCAAATGAAATTATGAGCTGATTGGATTGTAACAAACCTTCTTCAGGATCACTAAATTGCAACAGTAGATTCAAGCTTAAAACCCTTTTGCAAAAATCTACAAAATTGTAAAAAACTCACAAAACTAGAGCAGCAGCAGCAGCTTTTTACAAGATCACAAAACACAAAGATGAAGCATTTCATCCAAAACCCAAGCATCAATCTGAGCTTTTCAATTTTTAGTGCAAACTCAAAATTTGAAGGTTGATTTGACCATTGGATTCATAATCAACTTTTGAAAATTTCTTCCTTCTTTTTCAGTCACCTCCCCTTGGGCAGAATTTCCCTTTTAAACCACAAACTAAAGTCCAATTCATGGAAGATTTCAATTTGATTTTCAAAGGAGCTTCCATTTTTGTTAGGCCCAAATTTTTTTAATTCTTTATGTAAAGGAAAAGGAACTTTTCTGAGGTTCTTATTGAGACTCTTCTTGGGTTTTCGACCCCAATCTCAGGCTTCTGCCCTCAGGTTGGCCCTCAAACCCAAGAAGAGCCTCTGGGAGAGGCTTTGAAGGACCTTTTGTGAGGCTCTTCCTGAGGCTCTTCCTGAGGCTCTTCTTGAGTCTTTGGCCCCAAACTTGGGCTTCTGCCTTTAGCTGGACCCCCAAACCCAAGAAGAGCCTTTGAAGGAGCTTTTGTGAGGCTCTTTCTTCCAAAGACTTGTCTTGGATTTTAGGCCCCAATCTCAGGCTTCTGCCCTCAGCTTGGCCCTCAAAGCCAAGAAGAGCCTGAGGAAAGCATATGAAGGAACTTTTGTGAAGCTCTTCTTGGGTTTTGGGCCCCAAACTTGGGCTTCTGCCCTCCTCTAGGCCCTCAAACCCAGGAAGAGCTTCACAAAAGTTCCTTACCTTATACACAGAAAGAAAGGACTTGGGAGGAATTGTCAAGTGAGGGGGTTTGTTGGGTACCTGAAATTGCACTCATCTTGCATCTGAGCAAGAGCTTGAGCCAAGGGGAAACTGATAGCAAACCCGCCACCACCGAAAGCCATGTTGTAGGAGAAGAGCATAATATTCTGGGAATGAGTCTCAGAGAAACTGCCAATATAACGCATCTGAGTATGATCATACCTCGACAAAACCTTCACCAAATTTTGGGGGAAGAAGAAAGTATCATCATCTCCAAGCACAAACCAATCCACATTGGGTAATCCAAGCCTGAAAGTCTCAGACACAATGCGAGAAATGCGTACTCCCCATTTCCTTTTCACATGACTCCAATTGAACTTGGATTTGTCTGAAACGTCTTCAGAGATTTTGTAAGGAGGCCAGTCTTCACTCCAATGTGTTGTTTCATTCACCTCTTCATCTAACCACACAAATCCCCGCATTCGTGTGCTACTGCAGCTGGAATTCTTATTGTTGTTATTGTTGCAGCAGCTGGAATTGTTGTTTCTGTTGTTGCAGGAGCTGGAAGAATTCCACCACAGCTTGATATACTCTTTTCTCCTGGACCAATTCTTGGCAGCTGTGGCAATTCCAAAGACGATCCTCGAAAGCTCAGTGCCTCCACCGGATCGACTCTTGGGTCCAGGAGATTCATTGAGCTCAGAGATGATGACGATGTTGTTGGTGTTGTTGTTCTGCTGCTGCTGCTGCTGCTCCTCTTGCTGCTGCTGCTGTGTATAAGAATTTTGTGTCCTTGAAGAATTGCTCCTGGAAGATTCAGATGTAATCTGATGAATACTACTCTGGTTTTGATCTAGTAGTGTACACTGCAACAAGGAAGTGCGAGAGTATGGGTTCAAGCCTGCAGCTGTATTGAGGATTAGAATTTGGAGGATGTAGGTACAGAAGCATACCACGGCTATGGCTACTACTGCGATGCTTATGCTTCTACTGTACCCCATGATGATTCCCGTCTGCAACAGATCCCCAATTTGAAGCTTCTTGGTTCCTCCTCCTCCGCCAGATCCTCTTGCCATCATCATCTGAGGACTTCAGACTCTCTCCTCAACAACTACTAAGTCAAGGGTTCAGCTCCCCACCGAGAAGCTTCAAATTCTAGCTAGCAAAAAAAAAAAAAACAACAACAAGAAGCTAACAATCAGCAAGCAGACAATTTACTTGTTTGCAAATTTTGTCATTATCATCTTCTTCATCATCATCACTACTCAATGCTTGGTTCTCTCTCTCTCTCTCTCTCTCTCTCTCGCACAGTGATGTCACTGCAACACTTGCTCATTTCCACCAGCAGCAGCAGCAGCAGCAGCTTCTTCTTCTTTGCAAAATTATTATTATTATGCAAAATCTTCATTGAAATCTTCGTTGAAATCTTCGTCTCCACATGCTCTATGATTGCTGAGTTTTGCCTGAAATTCTCTTAATTTCTCTCTAATTCTCCCAATTTACAAAAAAAGATCAGACTCTTCAGAGATTGATTGCAAGAAACCGTGGCCCAAAATGCAAGGTTTTAAGAAAAAAATGAAAATTAAAAATTTTAAGTTAGATTTAGAAAGCATTGAAGCAAATGATGATTCTGCAAATGGATTTGATTTGTTTTGTTTTGTTGACTGTGTTTTAAAGCCTACTTGTTCTTGTGACTTATTTGACTGAGAGATAGATTTGACTGAGTTTGAAGGCTCATTATTTGTGATTATTCTAATACAAGTTTTTGACCCAAGTTTTTTCTTTTTCTTTTTTGGTTCGCAATCCAAATAAATAGAGATGATGGATGAATTGGGTCCGGGCTGGACGGTCCCCCTTCCTTATTTGAGGGTTTCTTTTTGGGGTTCAATTTTGTGATGTTGCTGAAGTGGTAATCATCCGTAAGATCATTTAATCAGATTAGGCTACATATTAGGGGAAAAAAAATAAAAAACCCTCCCAAATCCTTCCATATTCTTGGCTGCCTACTCAAACTTATAATAAAAATCTGATGATTTGAAGAAAAAACAATTCTTCAAAATCTGGTGAATTTGGGTCATTTTTTTTTCATATGGAAAAATCCTTTGTAAACATTGAAATCATATTTTTAAAGGTCAAAATTTTGCGAAATTCTTTTCACCCCTAAAATTTTAATTTAATTTAATTTAATTTAATTTTTAAAAAAAAAAACACTAGCCCAGTCCCAACCATGTTACATACACCAACAGCAAATGATTTTTTATTTTTTTCATTTTTAGTTGAGTGTATAACCAGTAGACCCAAGTGAATGTGAAGCATATACCCTAACAATTTGGTGGGTTCAGGCACCAATTATATTATTTTTAGAAATGCTGCAATTTTACAAAAACTATTTTCTTTAATGAATTTTTTTTTGTGAAGGAAAGTGAAGAATCACTTGAAATATTCTATTTTGGAAATGGAATATTCAAAATAAATAAATAATTAATTAATTAATTAATTATTCCAAAGACAGAAACCCCTATATATCATGGTAATCTACACATTGGGAGGAGGAGGGCTATATATATATTTGTAGTAGTTCTTGGAATACCTACTTAGGCTAGGAGGTCAGAAGTCACAGAAACCAAGGAAATAATAATTGAGGGCAAACAGAACATTGCATGTACAATGATGATGAAACAATAGGGTTTTTTTAGGGTTTTTGGGTGCAACATAGAGAGGTAGGCTTAAGAAGATGTGCATGCAATTTTGCAGGAGGAAAACTTGCCACCTTTCATGCTCTACTTGGCTTAGGCAATGACAATTTATTTATTTAGCTCAACTTCACTAATCACTGCCATTGTGTGGCCCCCCACTTGTCACAAAACCCTAAAACCCTCTTGTCACAAATGTTTTAATGACAAGTGTTGGAAGAGGTAGTTGCCAAGCAATTTTCCCTGCCTGCCCACCCCAAGTTTTGGTGGCTGGGGTAGAAGATTAGGGCCACTTTAGACAAGGGTCCAGGGACCAAAAACACAAGGACCAATTTGAAGCAAATTCAACCTTGAATTGAATTGGACTCTTCTTCACATTAAAAGAAAAAGAAAAGGAAACTTCTTCCTAAGGTACAATGAGTGTGTCTGAAGGCCTGGGGTCCATTCAAGGGTGCAATATCAAAAATGTGCCATTGACATTTGAGAGGATTAGGTTAACCTTTGGTCTTTTTTTTCTTTTTTTCAATAGTTTTTTTTATTTTTTATTATTTTCTTTCTTTTTCCTCTTAGTACACGCAATCAATGAGCATAGCACAAGATATTGGTGGTTCTTGTTTTTCCTATGGTCATGCATTGAGTGATTGCACAATTAATTACATTGCAACAAGTAGTTATTGAACAACATTGGAGTCTGATGAATGTAATGTTGTTTTTCATGGAATTTGTTGACATGGCATTAAGAGTTTGCAACATGTGACATGGCATCAAGAGTTCGTAACATGTGACATGACATCAATAGTTCACAACATGTGTAGGTATGAAAAGGTGGTGGGATACATGAAGAATCAACTTTTTGGGAGTTTTTTTGAAAAGATGTTTTGGCAACAAACAAAGTTAAGATATGACACATTTTGTTCATTAATTAGGGTTGTAGGTTCAAGTGTTGAGCAAAAAAAATACACACATGAAACAAAACATCCTTATTGAAATTAGAGTAGCAATGGCTTTTGCATAACTAGGTAATGGAAATTTTTTGCAAATGTGTGGAGAGGTCCATGGCATTGCAAAAAGTACATCATCAATTATAGTGAGAGAATTTTGTTCAAAAATTAAAAATTACTTGAAACCATTGGTGATCCTCTAAATTGACGAAAGACAAGATCAAAGAATTCACTATTAGTTTTGAGAGCTTGCATGGAATTCCATACACTTTAGGTGCCATAGATGGTAGTCACATTCCAATTTCACACTTAAGGTAGACCCAAAATCATATTATTGTTGAAAAAGGTTTTACTTCACATTGATTCGAGGAATTGTAAATGCAAAGTGAATTTTTTGGGATTATGATTATGGGTGGGTAGGAAGTATCCATGATTAGGTTCTTTTCCAAAAAATAGACATAGGAAGCTATGTGATGAAAGACAAATTCTTACCTTATAAATTGATAGGATATGCCACTTATCAAATATGGCCATGGTGTTATTCTCTTTTCAAAGATGAGAAAGATGGATTGCCAAGATACAAAGCACATTGGAATTTTATACAATCTAGGACAAGGATGTTAATGAAAAGAACTTTTGGAATGTTGAAAGGCAAATTCAAAATTCCACTAAAGGAAGTAAACATTCCATTACACCACATGCCAAACTTGGTCACAACTTGCATATGTTTACACAACATGCGCATTGTTAATTCAAATGGCTTTGACATGGACTAGGCTTTGGAGGCCCAAAAATATGCACAAATTGAAACAAACACAACATTTGGGAACTTGAAAAGGTGTTGATATTTTTTTTCTTGGCTAAAGAAGTAATCAAACAAAATGAAGAGGTTACAAAATCTAGGGATGGTAAATGGAGATGATAGAAATGACATGGGGGACATGGAAGACATGGAACATCAAGGTGAAAATGAAAATGATGTGATAGAAAGCCATGAAATACAAGCCGAAAACAGTCCTTAAAATTTAAAAATTAAGAATGCAATACATGGATTGAAAAAATGAAAAACATTTCAAATTGTTTGAAATAAAGATGGTTTGGTCATTAGTTCCTCTCCCTTCCCCCAGGGAGATGAAAAATCAATCTTCATAGTGGATGAATTGAACAAAGGTGAATGGTGGGAAAGGGCGGCAAGAGGCAAAAGGAAACACCTTTAAAAGGCCCAATTAACCCAATCTAAGTATGAACTTTTGCAAGTTTTTTCTTTTACTTGCCACAAATTTCAAACATGAAGTCAAATTATGCTAACATGCACAATTAAGGTTTCAAAGTTGAAAAAACAATTCAAGGATGAAAAGAAAAATTACCTGGTTTTTTATCATTTTATACAAATTCAAACTCCATTTCTCCTTTTGGAGCAATGAGGTGTAGTACTTTACATCCACCCAATTTTTTCAGTCTTTTCACCTTCTTCATCTTCATCTTTCACCATAATTGCCTTGTTTTTTGTTTTTTTTTCTTTAAAATGGGAAGCAGTTTAAAGATTTCTTACAAATCCAAACCCCCTTCCACTTATGAAAATTGATTCTTCAACCTTCCACTTTCTGCCCCACCTTTCGATTCACTTCCATTTCCTGCATTTGGAAAGGTTGAAAACACATTCCTTCTAGCAACCGCCTTGTGAGGATCCACAAAACTAGCAATGTCAATTCTAGAATTGGTAAAAAATGGGGGAGCTGATGTGTTCTCAACAATGTTCTCAATCCATAGCATTTATTCCATTCTCATAGAATTTGAACAACAAGAGTAAAAAATAATAATGGAAAAGAACAAAAAATGAAGAAATGAACCTTGGACCCTAGTTTGCACTTTGGTTCTCCAAACCAAAACTCTCCTTTAAGCTTTTCTTTGTGGTCTGGGCCAATTGGTTTTCCCTCCAAAATGATGCCTTGTAAGCTAAATCACAATTTGAGTTGTTTTGGTCTTTGATCCTTGTTTAAAGGCCTTGGGACCAATTTAAAGTTCTTGACCAATAGGAATGTTTATTTCATTACACCTTGCTCCTTAGACCCTTATTTAAAGTGTCCTTTAATCTCCCTAATGTCCTTTGAGAGTTGTGCATTGGGATGGGAAATTTTTTGGTACACACCAATGTTGTTTGGTTATCTAGTTTTAGAATAAACCCTTAGATATCAACATAACAAAATTTTATTTTTAAAAAAAAATTAGGATATGTATTTTTTTAATTCAAGAAATAAATTGTGTAAATGGTTATGTATTCAACCATTTTAATTTACCTTTGCCGATTATGAATGAATCAGTTTTCAAATGTTGATAAACTATAAATATATGTAGATGCTAAAAGTATGAATGAACCAGTTTTCAAATGTTGATAAATTGTAGATATGTATATGGTCTAGTTATGAATGAACTAAAATTCAAATGTTGATAAACTATAGATATGTATAGAACATATGAATATTACACAAAAACTTGTAAGTGTAGTAAAATAAACATGAACACCTTACCAATCCACGTTACAAATTAAAGTAACTTGTGGGGGAAATTAACCCTAGTTCTTAAAACAAGAACTTTGTCCACTAAAGCACAAGCTACTTGCAAAAAAACAAAAACCACCCTAACACCCAAAATCTAAAAACCTAAGATAATATCAAAAGCTTGGGCAACAACATATGATGTTGGTGAAAAGTGGAGTGTGAAATCCATATATAATCCATGAATAAAACCTACACACAACAACTAAAATCAATCACAATGATGAAAAAAAATCAAAATGTAAATTCTAGCAAATAAAAAACAACAAAATAAAATAGCCATTTGACTTAATTAATTGTCATCAACCTCCAACTGTTTAAAAAAATCAACCTCTTCAATTAAATCATAATTTTCTTCAGCTAGAAAACATTCAACTTTCATATAATCCTTAAAAGCAACAATTGGCATGTAATTTAGCCATGGATCATTAGGCCATTTTTTGAGAACCATGATTATCCAGTCTAAATTCTCCACTTGTAGGTGACAATGCCACAAGGTTGTCAACGCAGTAATGAGGCTAAAAACACATTTAGTTTCAATTTGAAACCCTTAAATTCCAAGGATCTGTTTGGCTAAAAAACCCACATTCGAAATCTAATTTTCATGGCACTGCCACCAAGATAGAAGATATGCACATACAAATGCAAGGATAGATGACCTCCTAATATATAAAAAATTTAACAACAAGAACATGAGAAGATTCCTCCATGGATGTTCCAACACCAAACATATTACCTTTTTCTTTTTCAAACTGAAAATTGGGCACATTAGTAATAGTTGTACATGCTTGGGAAGTAGGATTCAATCGGTCAAAACAAGCCATTAATAGTGGAATCATTACTTTTGCATCATATTTAGAAGCAAGATGAATTATTACACAATGGCTTAAAGATTTGAAACAAGGTTCCAACATCATGGCAAACATGTTATGAACATTATGTAAATCAAATGTTTTCAAAAGTAAGAAGAAAGGTCTGATCACTTTAATGACTTCTTGCTACATATCTTTTTGCAAGGTGAGGAGCTTTGAATCAAATTCATTTAGAATTTTAGACCCTTCATTGAATCCCACAACCTTAGCTTTTATGTTGAATGAAATATTAACAACAATAGTCAAAGCATCTGATAAGAGCCAATGCCTTTTTGATTGATTCATCACACATGCACTCACAATAAAGTTTAGGCAAGAAATAATTGCCTTTGCAATAGCCCAAACTTGGGCCTTAAGAACTCCTTGTTGTAATGTCACTATCTTTTGCCTATCATAACAAAGAAAGATGGTTTTTTTAAATTCAAAACATCCTTCAAACATAATGGTTTTTCTTACAAACCTTGTTTTGATAAGTGTTTTTAGCTTGTGAGGTGACAACCCACTTTCAACACAAGTTTTCTCCCACTCTTGCCTCCCTTTCTCAGATTTTTTGTCCAAGTAATTATATTATGTAACTTGTTTCAGCATCTTTCACATTCACTTGCCTTAGCCCCATAGAAACATTGTCATCATTCATAAACTATTAACATGTTTTAGACAACACATGACCAAAAAAAATGCCTTCATAAACCTAGGGAAGGTTTAACAACTCACAATTAATAATGGAGTGCCATGTTGTAGCCATGGAAGCCAAATTGTTACCTTCATCTTTGACAAAAGCAAAAACTCAATGAATTAAACCAAATCTCTCAAACAAAGATTGTAATTGTCATGCCATGCACAAGTCGGTTGTTTCATTTACCTCAAACATGCCAACATTAACATTCATAGGCTCCCAATTTTCAGAGAGATAGTTATATCCATCGCAAACATGTGAATGCCTCCTTCGGACATCCATAAATCAAATGAAACAAAAACAATTGCTACACTTGCAACAAGTTTTGACAAATCATGAATGTCCATATACTTGGTAACCATAGCATGAAACACTTTTTCAACAAGTTGTGAATGAGATGGAAATAAAACATGAGGGCATTGGTGTAAAACTAACCTTCTTAACCAAATATTTTCACAAGTGGATAAAGCCTTGTAGCCCTTACAAATATACAAGATTAGATTTTCAAGAAACTTTTGTTGTTACTCATCGTGTTGTTTGTAAGGATTTGAAGATCAAAAGAAATTTGTGATTGCAATGCCAATAACTCCAAGCCTTTTTTTTGTTAGTTGTCAAATATGATATAAGGGAATCATTTTAATAAACTATTTCCTCTTGGTAGCAAACAACTTAGGATGTGCACAATGAATGTGTGTTTTCATAATAATCACCCCATTACACTTGTATTTTATAAGCCCCTTCTTTAGAATAGAATAAATATGGGTTAAAACATTTTCATTTGCTTGCGCAGACCTACAAATAATGCATCTCAATGTTTGTGGGTTTAGAATGTCAACATGGAGGTTATCATTAATAGCGAAAAAACCTGATCAAATGGATAAACCATGGTGAAGTTTCCACAATGTAGCTTGAACTTTTATAGTTATAAGTTTCACAGCCTTTATTGTTGTTACCACATGACCAAAATGCCAAATTACCAATTGCCATGCTCTCAACATCTAAATTGCTACCAACAATATTTGATGTTGTCAAATCAAAGCAATTGAAGTCAATTTCACTCACACTTTCAACAACATCAACACCATGTAGCTCCCCTTTCTGTCCTTCAACCATTGCACAATGAAAACCTTACACCTTACCCTCCAAGATCATAAATCCTATTATCACCAACACTTGCACCTAACAACCTCAAGGAATGACCTAGCCATTGAAAAAGATTGGCAAACAATCATGCACTTCAAATCATGGGTGATGGTGAATAATATTGCAAGAGTGCTAGGATGTTGGTTTGACAAAGTTGAAAGATTACACAGTAATTTGTCTATTCATCTAAATGCATTACCTCTGAATGAAAAACATTGACAGAATATGCTTATTTGAGGCTTTAGTATGATGTTTGACACTAGTTGCACGTACTATAGTTCCATTGTTTCTCAACAACAACAAAAAAACAACATAAATCTCCATCAAATATTTTTGACCCCCATAATGAAATCTAAAGGGCCCTGAGTCCCACAAAGGGAGAGAAGGGCTTGCAAATACTGCATTTCCTTGTAAATAGTGATTCAAATCCTTGTAAAGTGACATTATACTTGTCTTGAAAGGACACTACAACTTAATGAACTCTTGCAACTAGTTGCACAAAAAATGTTAGTTTGTAAACATGCAAAGGGCTTTACCTTGTACTTTTTCTTGGGTGCTGGTTGCAATTGGTCATTCATTAAACCACCAAACATAACTCCATGTCTATCACCTACCACTTGGATAAAAACCATGTGGGTAAGAAGTTTAGACTAGTTTGCTTTTAAAAATAGGAAAGTTAAAGGGTCCAATAATAAAAGGAAAAACACAATTGGTCAATAACAAAAACTTAATCTTTGTAAATTGACTAATTCAACTTTCAACCTTACAATAGATTTAAGTGATATGTCAAAGTGGTTGCAAAAATAAACTCCACAAAAACAAGTGAATAAATGTTACGTAACTTTTAATGTAACCAAATTGTAACAAGAATGAGTGTAGTCATAATTCATAACCTTGAAATTGTCACAAGATATTAGACCATTATCTTCATTCATCTTTCACAAATATACAAATCAAATTTTATGCAGTTTCAAGATGGATGTGGATCACTTTGCCATGCTCATTTCAATGATGATCTCTATTCCTATAACTCATAATATGTGCATAATGACAAATTATACTCAGCAAGGAACATAATAAATCAAGAAAAAACACTTCAACATGGTATATAAAGAAAAAAACATTTATTTACTATTGAAAATTTACAAACTCATCCTTGTGCCATGTACATTTGTTGGGTGCTCAACCATTTAAACAAACCTAAATCACCTAACTTGGCCTTATCACTCATACCTATAATCCCATTAATTGTACTACCATCAGCAAAACATGACTAATTAAGCTAATATGCATCAATGGAATTGTCCTAGTTGCCTACTAGCTTGTATATGCAATTTTCCATGCTAGGTAGGGTACATAGGAAGTAAATAGATGAACTCATGTAATAGTTTGGCAAAACAGTTCATTTTGTTTTAAAAAAAACCTCCCAATCTCAACATGATACTAATCATCATGAATGGCAGTGATTGGCTACCATTATGCCCCCCCCCCCCCCCCCCCAACACCCTTTTAACTAATAATTATTTAAATTATTAAAAAATATATTATAAAAAAAACAGGAACAA
>Ga0116231_10007555_pt1 | contig 19790 bp, 9 predicted proteins | sample S1TSphgellanicum_2_FD_89695 | JGI IMG/M metagenome (GOLD analysis project Ga0116231, IMG submission 89695) | Host-associated microbial communities from peat moss isolated from Minnesota, USA - S1T2_Fd - Sphagnum magellanicum MG | ecosystem: Host-associated > Plants > Peat moss > Unclassified...
GAGCAGAGTAGCGACGTGTAGAGCACTGGCAAAGGAGATCCGAACTGCAAGCGGGGTGCGTGAGGATCAAGAGGGCAATGTCAAGAGAGCCAGCAAAATCAGAACTTCTTGAGAACAGAGAATCAGATCAGACCCGGAAGGGTGAAAGCTTTGTTAAGGAGACTAATAAACATGAAATATAAAATCATATTCAACATTAACATTATCAAATTAGAACATCCAAAACATTAGCTACAAAGAGAAAACTCAGAGCTAACGATGAAAAGAAAGAGAGGAGAGCAAACTTGAAGGAGCTCGTGCAAGCACTTGAACTGAAAAGGACGCCACAAACTTGAGAGTGAAGTGAAGGTCACAGAAGACTCACGAGAACTCCGTTATCTATTATATATTTTAGGATTGTAGACATGGGGTCACCTAAGCCCTTGGATAACCATTTCAATAATATTATTTTATGACATAGAAACAATTACTGCAGTACCTAGCCTGGTTAGGCACTAATTAGTTTTTTTTTGAAATTGCCAAAATTTCTGAAAAATACATGCAGAATTTCAATATGTAGTAAAATATCAATTTTTTTATTCAAAAATTATTGCGAAACATGTTACATATTAGCTGACATAAAAGAATCAATTATGAAGCACCTCGGTGCCCAACCAGCCTAGGTACTACAGTATATATATTATTTTGGTAGTTGTAGACATGTTTAGAAGTCCACAGGCTTGCTCATTGTTGAGAGTAATATGGGTCTCTTGCATTAAACTTAACAAGGGGTGTGTCACACTGTGGCCTTGCCATTTTCATTAAAAAGTATCTTAAGGGGAAGATAATTTATGAAAATTCAAATATTTCACCATGCAAAAATATAATCATAAAAATTTCTTTAAAAGAAACCAACATCCTTCAAAATATTATAACTCTATAACTAATCTCAAGTTTCAACACAAACCAAAATATCATCTTTCAAAAATCCATATATAAAAATAGACCAATTACCTAGGGCCAAAATCCCTTAAGCTACTATACTCTATAATGAATCTAAACACAATATCCTTGCCTTGGTAGGCAACGCCAATAAGACAATGTAATGTCTAAGGTTTGCCCTTTCTGTCTTTGCAACAAGATTTCCACCTAGGGTTCCAAGATGGTGTATTAAAACCATGCTCATCATATACCTTGAATTACATTGTTGAATTATGTCTATAATATGTAGTTATTCACAATTCAATATGTTACATTATTCTTCAAAAGCAATTTTTGGGATCAATTTTTATATGATGAAAATTGCTCTAAATAAGGTAAATTGAATGAAGATGATAATTAAAGTCTTAAGTGGCCTTCATTGTTGAGAAAGAGATTACATTCATCTTCCAAACCCATCCTCATATAGCATTTCTATTCTGCAAACTAATTTCCATTCTTCCTTTCGACCGAAAGGTGTAAGGTTCAATCCTTTTTTGTTTCTAACAACAAACAAAATGGATGAAAAAATCCATAGAACATATAAATAATTTTTTAAGTTAGTTGCTTTTAGGAAGTAACTTCTCCGGGCAAAAGAAGACTAAATGGTAGTCCCAAGTAAGTTCCCAATGGAGTAAGAAAAACTCCCTAGTGAAAAATACACCTTCCTTAGGGAGCAATTAATTTTCATCAGAGAAAAGCCAAAGTTTTATAGGCAGAAATGTTTTTTCTCCTTGAAGGCTACTAGAGACTTTAATTACTAGAGACTTCCTCCAATTGCTCCTATTTTGTAATTTTTAAAAGTTCAAAAGATTGGGGGGCTCCTATTAAATGAAAATTTGTCAACCACACATTGGACAGGATTTACCGCTAACACATAATCATTTTACATTGGGGAACCAATTGTGGAACATTGAGCTCCAATTCCCAAGAACTTGTCTCAAGTTTCTTTTTCCTTTGAGCAACTTGACCATGAAAGTGGGGCCAATTTGTAAAAGGATCAATGCTTTCCCAAGGAACTTTCCCCCAAGAAGTGTAGCCAAATTCCCTAGGAAATGTAGGGTAAGCTCAATCCTCATTCCCCACTGAAGATTTATTTTTCTTTGAATAACTTAGCTCAAGAAGTGAAGCCAAGTTACATCTCCAAACACTATCCTCTCCCTGGATGACTTCTTTGAAGCTTTCATCCAAGGAAGTCATCCAAATATGAAAACAATTATCATAAAAAAGATTTGAACACGAGACCTTAAACCCATAAGCATGATTCTTAACCGCAACATCATGCATCTAAAAAGATATGGGATATCAATGATACTTAAAATGATTGTCATAATTCAGGGACAGCAAAAAATAAATTGACCCAATTAATTTTGGCTTGAGCACTTGTGTGCTAAAAAACCATCAAGCCCACTCCCACATTTAATTGGTTGCTCCTGTTTAGTCCTTCTTGATCTGGAGGAGGTCACCAGGACATCTGCTCATCTGCTCATTCCACTTTTGGTTTTGCTGTTCGAATGTGAGTCAATGGTGGGGAACTTTCTAATGATATAAATCAAGGGTGAGGAACACTGGTTGCCCTACGGAACAAGCCCTGATATACACCTTACCAGCCAGAGAAACAGTCTATTGACCCTAGGGAGCTTGAAACTTTGGGCCATATTAGATTCATTCCATAGCCTGTCAAGACTACAGCATATGATAGGCTGTCAAGACTACAGCTCTTTATATTCTATGAGTATGAGTGAACAACGAGATAAGTTCAGTGGACTGGGCGAACAAGAAAAGTCTATTTGGGTTCTATATTACCTTGTCTGTAAAATAACTATTTATTACAATTGAGTTTGTTTTGATATTGTATAAAAATTCATCAAAGCATAGTCCTAAATGTTTTCCCTTACATGCATTAAAGACTTATGTAACTCTTCCTACGTTCCTAAACTTGTTGGGTAGGAAATAATGCATGGAACAGGGTTTCAATATTTCAGCTTTTTATACATTTGTTAGTGGGTCCCATGGTCAATCTCACATTTGAGGTTGACTTTAAACATGGTGGAAACCATTTTGGTTTTCCTCTACACTGACATAAGAACATGGGAGAGAATTCTTAGTGTATTTATAGGGCAAATTATATTTAGTGATCAGGCTTAGAAAAAGAGCCCTAGGGCAAAGGCTGTGAGGTTGTACGATCCTTAGGGTGTAGGAGTAAGCCAATAACATCTTTGGAAGGGAATTTTATTTTTGAAATGATTCATTATCTTGGTTGCTACACAATGTAAGGCCTGTAAGGCCTTGTCGTTAGAGAATTATTGCATGGACCTGAGGCTCTGCCCTCAGTGCTCACACAGTAATTCCCTGATAGCAAGGGCTTATGTATAAGTAACAATATGGACAGAATTTTTAGTGTATTTGTAAGACACTTCAAATATGGAAATTTGACCATTACAGTGGATTGCCCTAAGGCAAGGGAATTTCCCTCTCATGAGGGTTTTTTCTTGGAAGATTCCCAATTTTATGATTATCTCTTGGTTATTGTAACATTGATTACTTCAATTGTCATGCAACATAAGGCCCTGTTGTCTGTGAATTACTGTGTGAACCTTGGGCTTCCCTCTTGGTGCTCACACAGTATTTTCCTAATAGCAAGGCCTTATCCTATTGTAAAAACCTTGAAGAAAATTCTTAGTGTATTTACAGGTCAAATTACATTTAGTAATCAGGCTTCAAAAAAGAGCCTTAGGGCAGAGGGCCATGACACTGTAAGATCCCTAAAGTGCAAGATGCAAGCCAATAAGATCTTTGGAAGGGAATTTTTATTTTTTAAAACCAATGATTATCTCAGTTGATACACAAGGTAAGGCCTTGCTATCAACAAATTACTGCGTGGACCTTGAGCTCCACCCTCACTCACTGTTTGCACAGTAATTCTCATACCCTATACATAATAACCTCAAAGAGAATTCTTAATCTATGTATAGGGCAAATTATATTTAATAATTAAGTTTAAAAAATAGCCCTAGGGTGGAAGGCCTGACATTGTAACATCCCCAGGGTGCAAGATGTAAGCCAGTAAGATCTTTAGAAGAGAATTGTTTTTTAAAAAACCATTGATTACTTTGGTTGTTACATAAGGTAAGGCCCTGTTGTCAACGAATTACTTCCTGGACCCTCAGGTTCCGCACTCAGTACTCAAACAATAATTCCCTGATAGCAAGGCTTTAAACTATGTGTAACAACCTCGGAAGAATTCTTAGTGTAATTATAGGGCAGATTTAGGAAAGAATACTTAGTATAATTATAGGGCAGATTTGGTAATCAGGCTTACAAAAAAAGCCCTAAAGCAGACGACATGAGACTGTAAAATCCCTAGCAGGATGTAATCCAATAAAATCTTTGGAAAAGAATTTGTTTTTGAAAAACCATTGATTACCTCAGTTGTTACGTGGAGCCCGGGCTCCGGCCTTGATGATGCTCACACAGTAATTCTTTAATAACAAGGCCTTACCCTATACATAAAGCAATTTTTTAGAACTTATCATAAAAATCTGAAATTTTGGATTTGTTTTTTTTCCAAACCCGTGGAATTTGGTCATTTTTTTCACGAAGAATCCTTTGTATAGGTCGAAATCATATTTTTCAGGTCAAAAGATAAAATTTAGTATTAAAAAAAAACACTGGTTCTACCATCTTCAGTATTTTGAGTGACGTGAAGAATCGGACAGTCATGCCTTTAGATTGACTTTCTTGTTTATTGGCGCTGCCAACCAATGCAAGGATATAATGCTGAAATGTGTTTACAATAAATATGTATTTCATGACAAGGTAATCATGTTTATTTGATGTACTTATGTTTTAAACTTTCAAAATATTGTACTTTCATTTTTAATGCATAGTTGTTAAATAAATGGGCGTTTTGAATGTGAATTTTGTTAATGAAGGGCTACTTAATTCAAAGCCCTTTAATGCAAAGGGTAAATCTTTTTACTTCAGTGCGAAAGTTAAATACACACTTTTTTTTTAAAACATTGCTTATGGTAGTTCTTAAAACCTCTAGATAGCCCACTTAGGACTAAATCAGGGAGCTCTCCAGGTCTAGATTTAACATTTCCTCGGCTAAATATTGCCACTACTAAGAGGCCATTGTCAAAAAGGTCAAGACCGTGGACACCGGCCTGACTCGACATGGTTTCCCACGTTGGCCATAATTTTCGTACCGCTTTTCAAAACGATTTTCGAATCTCCGCCTGCCATAAAAGTCTTTGATCCTCTTATCTAGTCATTCCTTCTTTTCCCACTCTTTCCTTTTGTAATGCAATAAACTCGGGAGGAAGATCCGGTGGTCATTTGTCTTTCTCACAAACCCAAGAGGATAGGTAGAAAAGGGAAAGAGGGTGGTGCTCTAATACTTACCGATTGTCAGTTTATCACATAATTTTATTCCTTTCTGCAGTGTTTTTCTTCAATTTTTCCATTTCACAAGAATTTATTGTTGAGAAACATATTTTACTCTGAAAAAATAAGGTTTTTCAAGTATTTCTCAAATTTTTGTTTGCAAAATATAGCAAATGTGCGGAAAAGATCACTTATTTTTGTGCAACTAGGTGAAACCACACTACAATTACCCCATTTGAAGCATTTTTGGGTCTAGTATTATAATGCATATAATATAATTGTTCCAAAAATATAGTACATTTAATTTTGGGTATCAATTTTGATTTTGTGAATTTTATAATTATTATTTTTACAAAAATAATGTTATATATTTTTTTTTATATATAATAAATTTCATTATTTATATTGATGAATCCATGGGTATATTTATAATATACATTAGTATAATAAAACAACTATTTTGTTTTATCTGCATTAATTTGAAAGTTTGGTTACTTATTAAAATAATCAATTTGAATGAAATTTAAAATATGGCCCATTTAACTATGTTTGTCATCTTCCATGTGAATGTGATTATTTGTTAAATTTTCAATTTATCACACAATGTTTTTGCATTTTTGTTGAAAAATTTCATTTTTTTAAATGAAAATTTCAAATCAATCACATGGTATCTAGACATGGTTCAAATTATGTGAAATGACATGGTTTAATATATTTTCAATTTTCATGAAAGTTAAAAGTCATTTAAATTGTTTTTAAAATATATTTGTGTTTTTGAATACAAAGATACATTACATTCATTTCCACAGATATATTCCAATCTCGCACTTTATAACATGAAATGAAATAGTTTTTTTTTAATTTTTTTACCTAGGTTATATTTTAACATAATATGCAAAAATATTGTGAAATTTTTTCAAAAGTTTGAAGTGAGATACACACAAACATGCACATCCTTGAAAAGTAGTACAATGTGACAATTCAAAAGGGTCACCATAATGTGCTTTGACCCAACCACAAATTATGGGTGATTCCACGTTCCCTTGTTTTACTCCAAGAATAAAGGAAGGGAAAAAGTGGAAAAAAATGAACCAATGGCCACCAACTCACCATCCACTTGATGTCAAATTATGTGGCCCAGTAACCTCTAGTGCACCATCCATTGGAAACTTATTATAAGTCAAGTTGTGAACAAACTACAACTAAGTTACCAAGGTGGAACCTTGATAACCATCTTATAACCCCTTTTACTTTTCCCTTGCATTCCTTAAGTAACTACCCTTGTAAGTGAGTTAGTATCATAAGTAAGAAGTTGTTTGTGGAGTTGATGATTGACCATGTGATCGTTGTTTATTGCAATGTTGAATAGTTTGCTTGCACTAATGTGGATGAAGTTGAGAAGTGGATATTTACCTTCTAGCATGCAAAGCAAAAGATAATTTGGTAATCTTTGTCTTTCAACTATTTTCTTGGAAGTATAGTACATTCCTTTGGTTGACCTTTTCATTCATTTTGTAATCATGAAATTATCATATTTAACAATCCCAAAGAAAACAAGTATCAAGAATATGTTTCTTGTGAATATGTTATGTCCATAAATCTTGATCTTATATGAAATCTTAAGTATTTACTAACTTTTGTAATGGGTAAACACTATTTATCACACTAAATGATTTGAAACATAAAATAAATGTCACACAATTTGAAACAATTGTACCACAATCCTTAATTCAAATGTCCCATCATCCATGCCTTAAAACAAGGGTATTATTACAACTTGAAATCAATGGCATTTAAATCTAAGAAAAAAGCCTCACAACTTAAAGCCAAATGTTCCACACCCTTAAGTCAAATGTTTTGCACCTTTGAAATAATATGGCTAACATGTAATAATTTCAAACCATTGGACCAAGAATTTACATGTATTTGATGTAAATACACATTAATATATATATATATATATATATACATGTTATGACTTACAATTAGACTTCATGCCAAGAGAGTTTATCCTAAAACAAAATTAATTTTGCATATGCATATTGGCCTAAGGTTGAAATTGACTTAAGATTGAATTAAAATATATATATAGCCTAGGGTTATAATATTTTTAACACTTTGACTTATGGTTGGAACATTCATTACAATTTGACCTGAGGTTGGAATCATGTACCAATATGCCTCTTTTGGTATTGCGTAACTAGTCACCTTCCCCTTAGTCTATTGCAATTATATAAAACACAAAATTCATATAAATCAACCCTTCAATGGTAAATCATATGACAATAGAATTGTAGTGGAAAGTTATTACCTCTTCTTATCTAGTATGATCCAATCAACTATAGATCTTCAACACACACAAGGCCCCAAAAAGACCAAATTTTTTTGACCTTAGTAAAAAGATCATGCATAACCACATCCATAAAAAGATTGCAAGACATGAAAGTAAGCAAAAGGTCCAAATATAGAACACAATTTTGAACTCTTGCTATGAACATATATCAAATACAAATTGGATTGAATTTAACTACTCATGTTCATGTTTAGCAATGTCTAATACTTCAACTTCTAAGGTCCAATGTCCTCCATCATGAAGTTAAACTTCTTCAAGTATTTTGAAAGTTCAAACTTGGATCTAGTTTAAGTAACAAGCATGATTTATCCAATGTGTACAAGTTCCAAAATTGGCAAATTTCCCTCATTCTACAGTGAAGATTTTTGTGGACATCTCCTCAAAAAGACACCTTAATTACAAAAAACAAATAATTAATTCTCTCATTTGACAAACTAAATTATCTTTTTTTGATGCATGATAAATTTCACATCCTACTTTGATAGGATTTTGTTTCATGGTAGGTTTTTGTGCATTCTTTGAACATTTCTCTTACAATTAAGAAAGATAAAAATGTAAGCAAGTGACAAATCTTGTTATCCTTCACATAGTTGTCCATTTGAAGAAGCATCTTTCTAAGCAATGGCTTAACACTAATGAATTTTTTTAGTAAATAATGAAAACTTCTTTGGTTCAATCGATGAAAGAATGCATTTTGTGGTTCATGTTCAAACAAAATCCTTGATTCATTAATAGGTTTTTTTCAAGGCTCCAAGAAATCACAACAACCCAATTTTTAAATTGGGATAATTTGGCCAAAATTCATTGGAATATTGAGAAAATATTTCATCTCCATGACCATGAGCAATCATTCCAACTAAAGTGATTGGAAGTTGACTAAGACTTTAAAACACATTTTTTTTACTACAAGTTTTGTATGAATAGTTTCGAAATGATCCATCTTGTTGTGGATGATCTATAAAGATATATATATATATTTGGATTGGATTGATCTCAATCTCCACGTATGATAAAAACATTTACACAATTCATAATGAATATTATGTTTTTGTAATTTCATTTCATGTTCCTTTACACCATCACTATTCTTTCCGAGTTTTGATATCAAATCCTTTAATGATTCACAAATAATACAATTAACAAAATTGAAACCTTGTATCTAGACATCAACATTCAGGTGACCTCGCTTTTTCAAAGGACTTATAACATATTGAGAAATTTATCCAATGTTTAATTCCTTGCTGATCTTCAATCCAAAAAAAATCAACATAAAAACTTGATCAAGAGGTTGACATTTCAAACATTCGATTGATTGAACATTTTTGACAATATGTGATTTATTTTTTATTTTAACCTAGTGGCCAGTAGGTGGGAATACAATCATTATCATGAACCTTTCCCCAACATTAACAAAATTATTTTCTTATAATTTCAATTTCATTAAAAAAATACATTAAAAGTCATTGGAAAAATGCATGGTCATTAAGAAATCAAGCTCAAGTTCAACACGTCATTGCCTTGCTCATGAATAATTTTCCATGTATTTAAAATCAAAAGTTGAACATGGTGTCAACCATCTCCAATGACTTTCATTTGATGTGGCATGATATTGGCACTATGCATAATTAGGGACTATATATTCAACTTTGCTTGCCTAACAATGATCTATTGATTTTTGGTCCCTTTGTTTCCATGCAACAAATATTGACAGCCATGTTGATTTTCCTACTTTTACAATGTACACCATGTATGTTGTTCATGCCAAACCCACAACTTTGTACCAAGTTTCTTCACAAATATCAACCCTTTGAATAGTGATAAATTTGCACTTGGGTCCAAATGAAATTCAACAAGCCAATGTGTTTACATGGGATTAAGGACTATTGTCCTTTTGAAGACTTCCTTTTGTTAAAAAACACCTTTTTCATAAAAAGGAATTATCAAATGAAATCTTTTGTAAATTTTTATTTATTATATTTACAATTGCCCCAATATGTCACATTTTTTTGTTGATCATTTTTTAATAAATATATATTTTTTAAAATGCACAAATTTTGTAAGATTTTGCATTTCATCTTAAAACATGATCACAATTCATACCAAAACATTTTGACATTTTAAGCTTTAATTTCTTGTATTATAAGCTATAAAAAAAATTTAAACACCATATACATTACACCACATTTATATGTTGTAAAGGATTCATGAACTTTAAATAGACCTTAAATTTTTGGAAAATAAAAAATTCATTTTTTGGGAAGTTTTGAGTGCTTTTTAGATGTGTTTAATACTCCCCAATTACTATTTTTTTTTTGAAAAAAGGTTTGTATTATGAAAACTAAAAGACCCTTTATGAAAGTAATGATGTTGAATATAGTTATTAATAAGTTGTTCAAACAAAAATTCAAAATTGGAACATGTAATGATTCAATTTAGATTTCATAACATGCATATTAATGATCAAGCAGGACTCACCATGATTAACATGCCATTAAATTGGCACCACATAGACATTAGTAAAAACAAATTGTAAAAGTTTGACATTTTGACATAAATTTTGGTTCATTTGAATTTATTTTGACTTACTTCTTGACATCAACTACCTCCCTTGGGTCATAAACAATGACTCACTTTCTAGTAACAAAATCCCAAACTTCATCTACAAGATCACATTTAGTTCCTTTCCAACTATAATGTTTTAATGAAAGCACATGTGAATTTTTGCTAGGACTTCCTCCTCTAATAGTGTCAAGGTTACATTCTAGAGTGTCATTGTCACTATTAGATTTATCATTGCTATTGTTGGAAACACTATAAAAAAATTTATCAACACTATTTGATGTGAAAGTTCATCACATTGTTGTTAGGGTAATTTGGGGTAGGTGTTGGCATGTTACATGGCACTCTTTTTGTTTTGAGATTATTTAACCCCTCAAGGCAGTTGGGGTCCATGTGTCCTATTTCTTAGGCTATTGATGTTGAAACTCATTCAACCTCCAAATAAACATCTTTTATTGGCCAAAAACAATCCATATCCATTGACATCCCATAACATCTTATGCTTGGAATTAGGTAGAAAAGACTTTGTTGTGCAAGGGAATCTAACACAATTAATGGCGAAATAACAAAAATTTCAACCTTAGAAGGACCAAATATTGGAAAAAGAATTACATCCCTTATCTTCCTAAATTTAATTTGCATTTTTAATATGGGACGTGAAATCCCATATATCAACATTGATACCAACATTTAACACCTCAACCATTACTTGGTTTCACTAAATTAATGGATTCATGAAAAAACAATGTGAATCCATATTGCACATGAAATAATGACAAAAATATTAATGACCATTTTGGAACCAAACACTAAAAAAATACCATGATGTAATATCAAAATAGACTAGGTCAATAGTCAAAAGATCTATCTCCATTTATTTTTTCCTTTGGGTTTTTTTTTTAACAACCCTATCAGTAGACACAAAATCCACCTAATGGCTCCCAAGATGATATTAAATACCAAATATAAAATTTTAAAATTGAAATTAAAAATTAAATCCACTTCATGGCCACCAAGTTAATTTTTACTTTTCACAAGGTCCAACATCTGCTTGGTGACCACAAGTGGATTTTGAACCTCAACCAAAAAATTGTGTGCCAAGACATGTCCCATCTTTCACAAGTCAATGTTTTAAGTTACAAGGTTCTACCAAAGTTTATATATATATATATATACACATATATAGGTTTTGTAGAAATTCATCAAAATTATATCAACAACCTTATGAGGTTGTTTGAAATCCATGTGGTGGTGACTAGGTGGATCTGAAACCTCAACCAAAAAGTTTCCTATTCAAAGTGGAAATTCCAACTTTTGGGCTCCATGTGGATGTGAAACTTTAACCAAATAATTTTTTAGTTGACCAAAATTCCACCTAAATTTGATGTGCCATTTGAAGACGTAAAAGACTCCATTCATTGATGGTCAAAATGTGAAGGGTAGTTTTCAACAGTTGCTTATTTAGTTAGAGCAAGTTTAGGCATAATTAGTAATATATTTCAAATGAAGAGAGATTTTTTTAATTCCAAGGATTCTTGTAAGTCTTTGTTGGTGTTAACTTGGTGCAAAGAACTTGGATCTCGTAGTTCTTTTAATCAAGAATTCACCTAATGATTCCACTATTGGTTTTGAAGATAAAGGAGGACTTGAAGATGTGAATGGGTTTGGTGAAGCCAAAAAGGAGATTTTAGATGTGCCAAATTTCTTGATGAACTTGAAGATCATGTAGTGGATTATATCCAAGATTGGGACATGTATCCATGATTTTAATAATTTTGTTCATGATGATGCATTGGTACCTCTTTAATTTTGATTGAACTCCTATGCCCCTATTACCACTTTGTAAAGGTGCCAATTCAATGATCAATAGAAATGCATTTGTAACATCTCACCTTTCATGTGACTAAAATCAAAATTTGCATGTTGTGGCCCATCTTGTTGTTTCATTTTCTAGTTTTTTTCTTTTTACACAATTTTTACAAGGTGTATAAAAATAATGTAAATGTAAAAAACTTTTACAAAAGTACATACTATTTTACATGACCTAAAATGGTTTACATGATTTTAAAAATCTTACACTTGACATGTAAATAAAATTCCCTAAGCCACATACACATACACAAAATGTAAGTCCTAAACCATATACGTGCACAACACTCATATAAACAAAGTGCACAAGTCATGTGTTAAAACCTAGTCTATAAATAATTATTACACATTGAGCTACTTACTCAATATAACTATAAAAACACATTTAGACCACCAAATCTAGCCAAAAACAAATCCAAGCCCACACACAACCATATTATGTTAAACATTGAAACTAATGATCCTTTTTTGCCATTTCAATTGGTCCTTAAAATTTTCCACAATTAGACCTTATTACACATTTCAATGTTAGTCCATTCAAGATAACTAAGGAAAAAAAATTCAGATGACCAAACTCAAAAATTTCATTGGCCATAACATTTTTTATGCACACCTACACACCAATAGATTTTTTTTCCAATCTTGTGATGAAACCAAATTTGGCTATGGACTAGATATGAAAATAAAATGTTTTAAGAATCCATTTATATTTTGGCTACATGTTAGAACCTATTGTAGAAATCTAGAAATTTAGAATTATTATTTTCTTGAAATATGGAGAATTAATGCCACTATTTTCATAGTGTATATGTAATTAACCACCTCCACAAGTGGAAAATGGGCTCAATTTAGCTAGGGAAAAAATGCAGTTCAAGCCTATTCAACACCTTTTGTAGAACCTTTGTTTGTAAACAATGTATGGTTAACAAATGTACAACCATAAAGGATTGAACCTATTGATTCTGCATGTTTTCAGGCATTGTTATTTTTCCATTAAATGCCATAGTGGTAGATTCTGCCTTCTCCTACCTACCTAAACTACATTAAGACCTACATAACTACTTTGAGACCTACCCAAACACCACATTTAGTCCTTTATGCTAGGGGGCACTAGGTGCTAATTATGGCTCCCAATTTGCCAAATGGCTCTCTTTTCCACTCACTAGGAGCCATAACTAATACCTAGTGCTAGCTCACTAATACATAACCAATAAAATATAAGAAACTTATTTCAAGATTACTAATTAACCCATTTGTTGAAATCCACAATCACCTTTGAAAGTAATTAAGTTGTAATCAATTTGATATATTTGTTAATTGATAACTAATTGGCCACTAAACTAGGAAGAAACTTCAACATGACATAATAGCAAAAAGAACATATAAAGAACACATTATTTTTCAATTTTGTAGTGTACCAATAGTGGTTAGCCTCCCCAAGAAAATTTCAACTTAACTGGCAATCCTTTTGTAAAAGACCATTAAATGTGTAGCTCATATGCAGGCTTGTGGCTATAGTCTCCCCCAACTTAAAATGGATGAAATTTGGTGTTTAGTTTTTGAAAAAAAAAACATATTTCACTGGAAATTTGGGTCAATGCACCTTTTGGTGATTTTTTGCCAAAGAAAAAAAGATTGGAACACATCCATATGATTCCGCACCCAAAATAATTCCCACAAAAAAATGAAATGTTTTTGGTACAATTAATCAAACTTTCATCAAAATTGAACTAAAATTGAAAAAGAATTTTGAGAATTTTTGTCATGCTAATATTTCAATCCAATAAATTGGAGTTTGGATTCGATCTATTATATTAGAAAGATTGATTGCCAAAAAGTTTTACAAAATATAATGCTTATATAATGTGAAATTATTCAATACTTTTGTACCAAAAGAAAACTTCCAATCTATCAAACAAAGAGTTGAAGTCTTCCGAATCTTCTTCATTAATTTGTGAGATACAAGAATCATATTGAAAATTTCTTTTTGAGCAATTGTTGGTTGCTAGCAATGTATACTACCTTTAAAATAAAATTGGTACCATTTGGGTGTTGCCTGGCAACTATAATATCACACCCACACATCTTTCTATTGTTTCAAATGCTAAGGCTTGACATACATGATCATAATCCCAATAATTTCAAGGAAATCAAATTTAGGCCTAAGGTAGGCCACATGATGTGCATCCTATGAGTTCAATGTGTGTCCATGTATGTATCATATTAGCTTAAAGGCAATCACATTTGGATATACTAAATATAATTTGATGAACATTTTACTCAATGTATGATATATTGAGTAAGGTAAGGGGTTTCAATGGACTAATCACAATTCACAATTTTTATATAACAAACAATTGTTTTGTCATATGTTTCAAAAAAATTGAAAATTTTATCTCTAGAAATATGCACTATATGACAAAACTTAATTCAACCCCACAATCTCCCATGGAAAAAGTGGAAATATATAAAATTAATGTCAAGGTCATTCCCACTAGAATTATCATTTGATCATCTAGGTTTAACACCATTAAGTTCAATCAAACCCCTCATACTACTAATTTATGAGGCTTTAGATGTATTTCCATATGGATAACTTGATACATCACTAGGTTTGGTTTTCATATCACCGAAACCCATGAGGGGTTCTTCACCCATGTTTGATTTCTCACTAGTAATACTCAAATGGACACTTGGACTTTCATCATTTGTTAAAAACATGTCATAGTTTGCACTTTGATATTGGGATTGTTTAATAACAATCTCAATCTCCATGTTCCCGTTTAACATTGCCACCACTTTGTCCATTGATCGTCACCTTGAAGGTGTTATTTGCACACACGAGAACCTTACATTTATGGTATGCAATATTTCCATTTGAACATATGAACCATTTAAACTTGGGTCCACCAGATCCAAAAGCTTGTTGTCATTATGCAATATCCATGCCTATACCATGCAAACTAACAAGACAATTGATGTCCTTGTATTGCAACTTTCAAATTATGTGGTAGAACCCTTGATACATTTGGAAAAAAAAAAACTCAAAAGTGAGCACAAGTCCTTACACATGATAGTTAAACAACATAATCCATTTCATATGATTTTTTACATCAAACTACTAGGTTTTTGCATGTAAATGGTATAGGGAATTTGGTTTCAAATTGCAATAGAACAAAAGTATGTCATGTACTAATCTTCTAGAAATAATGATGAAATGACCAGTTACTTAGCCAATCCACAAGAGAAAATTGATCCTTGCCCATTAACTTGGGTTCAATGTTACTCCTACCACTCACAATTTCTAATAAGACAACCCCCAAGGTATACACATCCATTTTCTCACTGAGTTGGCCACAAGTATACTCTGAAGCTAAATAACCCTTGCAATAATGAATAAAAAACCAAATATTTGACAATCATGCATACATCTTCAATTTGAATCAAGGACTCTAAGAGTTATTGATTAAGATATTAATATTATATTAGGTTGGGATGAGGTCAAAACACTAAAATTAGAAATGATCATATGACTTTGCTACCTTGTTAATATATCCATTGTAAACCAATCACAATGACACAATTATTGAAATATTACATAACAACATCTACTACATAAGCAATAGTAAATTGATAAATATTTGGTTGTACATATGATTTAGACACTTTGATATAGGCTTTTATTTTGTATTCAATTGTTATTACTTCAACTTCTTATTCATAATGAAATTTCTAGGACTTTGTAAAAGTAATTATTATTACATAATTAGTTGTCAATGAACATTACAAAATCAAAACACGTGTATAGGGTACTCACAAAGTGCCAACAATGTTTGACGTTTCTACAAGACTACCAATCTTTGGGAAAAGTTGTGCCAAACCAAAATCTGCAATCTTGGCATTTAGATTTTTGTCAAGCAAAATATTGGCTAGTTTGATGTTTCGACGCACTATTGAGGGTTGTACATCTTGATAAAAATACTTGAGGCCACGAGCTATTCCAATACATATATTTTTTCAAGTTGGCCAATCTGTGTTGTGACCTTCTATCTTCTGTTTTAGAAACAAAAGAATGCACACAACAATTTTATGAAAACAACTTGCTTATTTAACCAAAATAATACCTTGAACATATTATAATCAAAAGTTAAATAACTCAACACCAATAGTTGACTTGTAATTTAAAATGAAATCTATAATGTTGCACAATTCTATATCCATTCAATCAACTTCAAAGTTTAATTTTACAAAGATTACAACAAAACACATTTAACAAAAAATTTGTGATACATCTTGAAATTTTTTTTTTTGTGGTTTTGATGTTTGTATTGTGGGTTGAACATGATGTGAAATTCAAATTCAGTGAGTTCAATCTAGGTCTTTTAATAATATGCCATTTCATAACATGTTCCAAATTGAAATGACATGTTTATAAGATTTGAAATCATGTTTACAAAAATAAAATTCGGTGATAAGATCAACAAGTAACAAAATAACAAACTAAACCACTAAATACAAGATGATATAATGCCTTGAGAGATGGTGATCTACCCAAAATGTTTGCAACTCATGGTGATAGTTATTGTTTTATTTCTTGCATAGCTTTTTTGATTATGTAGGAAGAACATTAATTGTGTCCCATATACCACCTTTTCCAAAAGGATATTTCAGCTCTCCTAAAAACCAATTGACACATTATCAAAAACATTTCCATTTTTTGAAGAATTTATTGATCATTTTTATTTACAACATATTCTTCATTTCCTTATGAGGTTTTAAAGATGTTTATAAAATCACATTCAACAACAACACAATACTATTTTTTCCACAATTGTTTTCAACTGGATTGCTTTTCCCAATGGTAGGGTAAAGAAATATTACCAAAAAAAACTTCTCCCAAATTGTTGTTCTCCACAAACTCATATACAAGGATTCGTTGATTGTGATCACCAAAACAACAACCTTTGAGTTTCACTAGATTCTTGTGGCTCACACTTGTGACAAGTGCAATTTCATTGGAAAACTCCTTGGTTTCTTGTTGTGTTTTTGGTAATAATAACTTGATAACAATCTCACTTCCATCTAGCAATAGACCCTGTAAACATTAAACTACCAAAAAAATCAGTTTTCAAAATTCTCATTTTTTAGTTGAAGCTTTGTCAAAATTACATATAGTAAGGGACGTCGTGAAACATCATTTCATCTGTCCATTCATCCGGTCATCCATCCATCCTATCATGGTTTGTTTACTTCGACAGGGTGAAGAAAGAGTGGAATACAGATGTGGCGCAATAACTGACTAGAACATTAATATCCATAAACTGACTCTTTGGAAAATTGCAAATATATGACAACCATTTATATTGCCTACATAAATCATATAAATATAAATATATATAAACGGTTGTCATATATAAACAATCTATCAAACAATATATATAAACGACATGGTTTAGAATTATCAATCAAAATAAACATAGACAAACTCTTTGAATGGATAGTTTGGAGAGTTATTAATATTAATTATAAATATTTATATAATTTATTAAACAATATCTTGCACTTGAGAAGCTCTATATTATGATATTAGTATTTATTGATAGAACTTCTCAAGTGCAAGATATTGTTTTATATATTTATGACCATATATAATATATTATATCAGTTGAAAAAGAGTGGAATACAGACGCGACGCAATAACTGACTAGAACACTAATATGAATAAAATGATTTAATATCCATAAACTATAATTTACAAACACCTGTGCATTAGGCATGGGGTTCAAGCTAGTGATATATAATTGACTTGAGAAAATTGATGACTTGTGATTTAGTGCAAGGAGTCTAACCATACAAATATGTTAGAAATACCTTGTACACAGCTCCAAAGGCACCTTGGCCTAACTTCATATTGTTGTAGAAATTATTTGTGGCTTTTTGTAAATCTTTGTATGCATACATTCTAGGTTGCAGATCCTTTTTTGCAAATTCTGATGCACAACAAATAGAAATATAAATGTTAAATAAAGTCATTATAATTCAATTGGAGGGGAGTAAAGAAATTGTACTAAAATGTGCTGAAGTGCTATTGAGCAAGGACTGATGACACTAATTCCAAAGAGCCTCATGGATACTAAATAAAAATGGAAACATGTTCCCATGGTTTTAAAATGCAAATTACACCCCCAAACTCCTGGTCTGGAGTCTGGATATCTGGACGACATGCTAATGTTTTGATATATATGTCCAAGTATCAAGTCCCCAGACCATACTCACACCTAGACTCGAGAACTAGAACTAGACCCAAACCTAACCCCCAAACTCGTTTAGTATAGATTCCAATTCATAATTAATTTGAGTGCTGCGTTGCTGCGCATTACCAGTGACCATCAAATTTTCATTTTTTTTCTTTTGTTTTCATGTGGTTTTCAATAATTCATCATTATTTATGTCAATGTCAAATTTGATTTAAATTAGTATACATTTCATGGACATGAAAAGATACATGTTGATTTATTTTTTGGTATCCATGCTGGTGGATAGGAAAAAAGAGTGAGATAGTTATAAAATGGAGGTAATTATTAGAAAAGGTGGGAGATAATTATTTCAAAAGTTAATGAGAAAATGAAGTAGCTATTAAGAAAGAAATGAAGTAGTTAGACTTGAAAATGAGATAATCATTATCTTTGGAATGGTCCATGGACGACCATACAAAGGACCGTACAAAATCCCTCATATATCAGTTCTGATTACTTGTCACTGGAATTCAAAATTTTAAAATTAAGCAATTACTTTAAAAAAAAAAAAACTCCAGCTGGGGTAGGCATGATATTTTTTGAAAAAAATCCTTTTTAATTATATATTTTCTTCTTGGAATAATAAATTTGGGGTTGAGAGTGGAAAGGGTGGATTTAGACACGTAGTTACTTTTGGAACATGTTTCAAGCATGCAATTATTTTATTTTGTTTAGGAATGTCGTTGGTGTAGGGTAAAAGCCCTAGGATGTAAGGTAAAGCCCTAGGGGGTGGGGTATTCCAAAAATAAGGGGCTTAGCATGAGGTGATAGCCTCAGTCCAGCCTGCATTTTGGAAATTTCCCCCACCCATGGACTTTACCCATCATGATGCACGAAGTCAAATGCCATCCTAAGCCTCAACATTTGGTAGATCATCAGTTGTCCAAGGAAAAGAGTTCTTCCAACTTCTTTGTGAGAGTAAGGTACCATCTTACATCTACAAGCAGGCATAATTTTTTCCTCCCATTCTTCTGGAGTAGCCATAAAATCTCTCCTTGTTTATAGGAGTGACATTTATGAATATAAGGTGCCCTCCAAATACACAAGGAAATTTCTTTGATTCCTTTACGTATAAAGGAAAGCCCCAGGATCACAGCATTCTGTAATTTAAGGGCCTGCAGCCAAGGCGGTAGCTAGAGCCCAAGACTGAAAATTAAGGAATGCCCCAAAATGGGACAAAAATTAAACAATGCCCCCTACCTTGGCCTTTCCTTTGCATAAAGAAATGGGCCTGATTTCTTTAGTTTTCAATGCTTCAAGTTGTGTCAAACCAGGAGCATAACGCATTATGGGCATTGAAACCAGCACAATGCAATTATTTTTCATAACGCCCCTCCATTGATAGGGGGGTTTGCTCCAATTTCTGA
>Ga0116231_10007558_pt1 | contig 19787 bp, 23 predicted proteins | sample S1TSphgellanicum_2_FD_89695 | JGI IMG/M metagenome (GOLD analysis project Ga0116231, IMG submission 89695) | Host-associated microbial communities from peat moss isolated from Minnesota, USA - S1T2_Fd - Sphagnum magellanicum MG | ecosystem: Host-associated > Plants > Peat moss > Unclassified...
TGTTTATTTTCTTTTTTGTGGTGTTGGTGTGTTGTTTTTTTTTCTTTCTCTCCCTTCCTCCCTTCTCGTCTTTGGTTTTTTTTTTTTTTGGTTGCGTTTTTTTTTCCTTTTTTTTTTTTTTTTTTTGGGTCTCCGGCGTTGTCTGTTTTTGTCTTGTCTGTGTACAGGAGGCGATTGTTGTTTCCGCATCATCATTCTCATTCTCTCTCGTGTGTTGTTGGTGTTGTTGATATAGCATTTTTTCTTCTTATTCAGCGTCTATCAGTTCTCAAGGATCATGGAGCCCATGGCTGGGGAATGGACATCCGCGGCTCACAGTATGGGGGTAATTTTCTGTCTCTGTCTCTCTCTTAGGGAGTGTTCTCTTCATCTTCTCCTTGAATTATTTTTTTGCCTGTGTGTTTGTTTTCTTGCTGTAACAATAAGCCAAATAGCAACCGAGGGTTTCAACCGGAACTCAGCATTTCAACATTTGAGCTTGATGTACTCTCTGGATCATCATCTTCTTCTACTAAGAGGTTCTTGCACTCTTCTTCTGTACATGCCTTAGACTTAGATGCTTTGTTTCTGAACGGGGACAAATTGAGAAGTCAAAATGAAGCTTACCCTAGCAGTAGCTTGAATGAGGATGCTATAGAAGTTCATGACTGCAGTCATTCCCTGTCATGTTAGTTTTCTTTCTTTTTTTTTCCTGTTTTTTTCCCCTGAGAACCGACCACATAATGGGTATGTTCAAAGTTTATTGTGGAGGTTTTTTCTTTTGCAATCTCCATAGATGTGAGCTTGATGATTATTAGGAGTATTATTATTCTAGGGTTTCATCTCCACTCGGTTTGTTTCTCTTGACATCTCTTCTTTTCTTCAATTTTGTCTTAACGTGGGAAACTGTGACACATGGCAAATGGCAATTTGTATAGGGGAGAGAGAGAGAAATCAGATCTAACCTTTTTTGGTTTGCTGGATTTTTTCGGCTGTAGACAACTATCATGGCTGTGGAATACAATGGGGGTGTAATACTTGGGGCAGATTCTCGCACCACCACAGGTAAAAAAGTTCCGTCTTAGCATCTTCAGTGACATTGAGTTGATATTGAATGCAATCAGTATATTGCAGGTTGTGCATGATTTACAATTATCATTTGCAGTCTAGGGTTGTATTTTACCCAAACCCTAACCCTAAACTATGCCCCCTTTTCTTGAACTTAAAAAACTGTATGATTTGTGGTGCAAATAGAGTAGGTGTCACCATGGCATTTGTTTTTGAATTTGAAAGAAATGAGCATTGTCAGGGAGTGTATTGAACAAATGTGCCATGAAACTAGGATGTTGACTTTCCAGGCTTGTTGTGAACTGCCATTTTGTTTAAGGAGCTCAGGGATTCATGTCTGTAGAAGTGTTGGGCTTTGAATTCCAGGGGTGTATGTTGCAAATCGTGCATCGGACAAAATTACTCAACTTACTGACAATGTCTACCTTTGTCGATCAGGCTCGGTATTTCTTGCCTTTTTACTGTTCCTTTTGCTTCCTGGATTCTTCAGGTTATAGATTGTGGATATTGTTGTTATAGATTGAAAACTGGTAATTAGTCCAAATTTGCAAATGCTCTAGCTGATCTTGAGCCATGATCCATGACCAGAAACTCTTCTAGGCTCAGTGAATAATGAATTTACCTTCTCATCTTTCTTTAGGAGTTGGAGTTTAATTCGATGTCCTTCTGAGCATTGGCTTCACCATGTTTATTTGCTGCCAGTGTAGAAGATATGGACCGACATTGCTACTGGAACAAGTTGTGACATGGGTTTATTGGTGTGAGTTTGCAGGCTGCAGATACACAAGTTGTGTCTGATTATGTGCGATATTTTCTAAATCAACACACGTGAGCCCTCACTTTTTGTGCACATTGCATGTCTTGAAGCACACAACTAATAAAGGAAGCCAAGTATGTATGGTTTGAAGTGCTTGTGTTGCTGGAGGTTCTCAAATTTTGTCATCATGCACCATGTTGGTGAAGGCTGTGAATTGGAGTGAATGGAAGTCTGACCTAGGAAAGTGTTCTCTGAAAAAAACTTGCAGAATTCAGCTAGGCGGAGAAGCCACAGTGAAAACTGCAGCAACTCTTGTCAAGGAGCTGGCATATCAAAACAAGGTCAGCCTGTGTTGTATTATGAAAGTGATTTAGCAACAATATTACCAATGAACCTGAAATCAACATGTGTGTACAGAAATGGAAGCTGGGTTATTGCTAAGGTCTATGGGGATCTGAAAAGAGCAGTTTCACCATTAGAAGCATTTAATTGGGACTGGATCAGTTTGCCCATATTGATTTTTTGGGGTTGGGTGGCAATATGATGACACATAGCTGATGATCTAGATGATGTTTGCTGGATGCAGTCATTCTTGCAGGCAGGTATGATAGTGGCAGGGTGGGACAAATATGATGGGGGAAGTGTCTATGCTGTTCCTCTGGGAGGCACCCTGCTGCGTCTTCCATTTGCCACTGGAGGTTTGGACCACCCTGTTTCTGCATCCCATTGTGTTGGCTCCAAGTTTCTGAGATAGGTGTGTGTGTCCATGTGTAGCTAGTGACTTGATCAAAACACCAAAATGATGGGGGTCTAGCAGGAACTGATGCACTTATATGAGTGGCTTTGTATTCTTCAGACTCAAGTCACGCACTTGTACTGTACTGTTAGCCATTACTGTCATCATGCACCTATCATTAACAGACTGCAGTTGTTGTGGTACTTCTGTTTATCAGTTTTGGCTTTGTTTCTCTTAACTTGGTGGAGGAGGATTGCAGGATCAGGGTCAAGTTACTTGTATGGTTTTCTGGATCAAGCCTGGCATCCCCACATGAGCAAAGATGAAGCAGAGGTATACTGCTTGTTACATGTCCTTGTCAGCTTCATGTTGCAGAAAACTGTTATGAGACAACAATGAGCACCACCAGATGGTCATTGACAATTTAGTAGCTCAAGAAAGAGGGGGGTAATGGACTGAATTTTGTAATTAAAACATAAGCTTTGTCACAGCTGTTTGAAACTTGAGTTCTGGCTCAGAAGATTATATCTAGGTGTGCTACCATAGGATAGAGTTGCTGAATTGGTGTGTGTACTTAGTTGACATGGTACCAAAAGAGAGAAGATTGGGTGTAAGAAGGTTGGGGACCTACGTCCACACCTTTTAGGGCTGGAGGACTCATGGCCTCCCTGCTGGAGATACAAGTGCAAGCAATGCAGTAACAGGCAATGAATTGTATTGGTTGCAGAGGTTTGTTGTGAAGTCAATTGCTTTGGCAATCGCTAGAGATGGAGCAAGTGGTGGTGTTGTTCGCACTGTTACAGTGAGTTCCTTATCTCTCTCTCTTTATTTCTATACATAATTGAGAATGAACAAGCAGTGTTGTGGCCTACACTTGAGCAACATCATGATTTTTGAAGCCTTCAAGGGACAGATGCCAACTGGGTTTTATGTAGGAAGTAAAAGAGAAGAGATGGAATATTCATGTTGGTTTGTTTTGTTGTAGTGGGTAACTGACCACTCCTGCCTATTGTATTAACTATCAATGACTTAGATCCATCATTTTTATGACTAGCTGAAGTTGCAAACCTTGAGCCCTGAAGAAGTGAAAGCTATTTCAGGTGAATTTCTCCTCTAGAAAAGTCATGCACAAGGGGACCATGGTTGTATTTGGGGCTTGAGCAGGTGAATGAGCATGGAGTAGAGCGCAACTTCTTTGCTGGAGACAAGTTGCCACTCTTTCACGAAGAAATTCCTCCTGGTCGGAATTCCCTACTTGCTTAATTACAAGGCCTAGCATCAGTTTTCGTATTGTGCAGCACCCTCTGGCACTCATGGGTGTCAGCAGTCCTGGATGAATTGAGGTTAGTGAATGAGTTCCTGGCCAGAAGGAGCTGTATCATTTTAATTCACAATCAAAAAATGCATTGTTTTATTGCCATATGTTGATGAGAAACACGCCAAAGCATTCAATGACATATAAAGAGTATGAAGTTCAAAAGTTTGTTAGCTTGGTTAATAATTTTAAATCAGTTTCAGGTCTTGGTATGAAGCACCATTTTGGGGTCCTTGGTTTGCAACAACTAAGCTTGTCTCATATTATTGCACTAGGTCGGTCAAAATATTCTGGAAGTGTAGTGGTAATCTAGTGATGGAAGTAGAGAAAGTTTGGAAAAGCTTAGCTGACAACCATATACTCCACCGAGTTAAGTTACAAAATTGGAACACTGGTAGAAGGTCTTGAGGTGCCTCTAGATGCCTTCCTAGCAAGCAAGGGGCTACCTATCCAGCCAATGAGTGAAATTATTCAGGTTCATTTTGCATCCAACTCTGACTTTGGCCTAGCATGCATGAATGTTATTGTCATTGTCATGTTAGACGACGCCTGTGGCCCTGTTGGGTGCTTATTAGAATTTGCTACAAATATCCATCTATTATCAACCTTCTTAGTATATGCCCACTTATTGAATGGGGGTGAAAATTTCAAATAACCACCTTCCCTAATCTCTAGTTCTCTCATGAAAACTAGTGTTCCTTTCAGGTTTCGAAAACTTGGAATCAATGGTTATTCAAAAAACCAAATAACCACTCAACACATGGAAATTTAGCATTTGGTCATTATTTGGTTTTGTCATTGTTGTTCATGACTTTTGGAGTAATTATTTTTTGTTTATGCAATGATATTGTGGGACATACTTTAGGAGTTTATATGCATAAAATAAATTGGCTTATGGCCAATCCAATAAGCTTCGACAACTCCTTACATACATTGTTGAATGGGGGCATTTGTCCACACATGATCAATATGAGAACCATAAATTGTTGTGATTTAAAAAAAAACTAAAGTTCATAAAGTAATGGTCCATAAAAATTTGAAGCTCATTTGGTTGTGTTGAATTTTGATCAAGCATATCAATATTGAAATTGTCAATTATTACCATTGAACAAGAAGTTGGCATTACATCCAAGAATTGTTGAAAGTGAACCAAGAACATTGAAAGGGTTAATGTTGAAGGTTTGTATATTGTTATTACATAAATTATATTTCTTGTATTTACATTGAATGTTGTTGCAATATCTTCAACTCCCATATATGTGAATGTTTCATGTGATGATAATGTAGTGAAATTGTCGTATATAATCATTGTAGCACTTCATCCATAGTCAAAGGAGCCACAAAGGGCTTCGGATGTGAGATTATGTCATGAAAAATTAAAGATTATTTATTATTTTTGTCATTTGAAACCATGGTAATCATGACACATTTTAACACACATGAATTTGAAGAAACTCAAATTAAAAATCCATTTGATCCAATCTTAAGTTTTTGTTTAGTTAAAAACTTTTGAAAATGAAAAAAATTATTATTAAGAAAAGACATTTTTTCAAAGGACTTTCAAAGGATTCATATAATAAAAAAAAGTTGATGGTAAAAAAAAGAGAGATGATAATAACCTATTAGACACACTATAAAAACATTCACAATTTCAAAAATATGGAATTTTAAAACTTTGAAAATTCAAAGTACGTACATTTGAAAATTCTGAATTTCAAAACTTCAAAAATATTTTACCACATATAAATGGGGTATAGTGTACATGATGTATTTAAAAATAAAATAAATTATATTACATTAAATTCAAATTTTAAAAATTAACATTTTTTGGTATGATTTAAAATTATCATCATTTTTCAAAATAAAACGTAGAATTTGCAAAGAATCTATACATTTTTACAAATTCATATTTATTCAAAAATTATTAAGGAAAAAAAGACTTATTAAGGTAAATTTAATCATTTTTCATAACAAATTGCAAAAAAAAATCATTCAAAAAATCATTCATATGAAAAAAATTCCACGTAGAGCCCCGTGGAGTCCGGTTCTTAGACCGGCCAAGACGGGTCTCTAGCCTTGAAGGGCAGACCCAAAAATTAGGTCAGCAGGTGTTGTTGGTGTGGATGCTGTTGGTTCTGCGGAAGGAGGGGAAAGCTCGCTGGAGTGGATCGGGAAGTGTGACTGACTTGGTGCAGCGGCAGCAGCAGCAGCAGCATGGCCCCTAAGCCACGAGGAGGAGGAGCCAACAAGTCTTCGCCCTCGCAATCCTCTGATAGGGCGATGGTGAAGGAGAAGGAAGAGAAGCCTAAGGACAAGGAGCAGTTGCCCCTTGAGAAGGAAGGGGCTTGGCTCGATGACTTGGTAGCATTGCTCGACCGTTCCGTGCGAGCAAATGATTACAAGCAGATTGTCAAGGTTGCAGATCAAAGTATCCTCCCCCACTCCTCTACTTGCAAACGATGATTTTGGTTTGTATTTCCTATGCTACGATCTGCAATGTCCACAGACAGAGAGAGAGAGAGAGAGAGAGAGAGAGAGAGATGTGTTTTTATGCGGAAGTGGGGTAAATTTGTGTGAACTACCAGTTTCCTTTACAAAACGGAAGTTCTTGCACGGGCACCTGGAGATGCAGAAGCAAAGGAATGCAAGGTGACTGCGCTTATACAAGCCGGCGACATTTCACAGGCCTTGCAAACGATTGAGTCTTCTCAAACACCTTCTCTTGATTTCAGATTCCACAAGGTTAAGAAGCCGTCGCTGACTCTTCAACACCCTCACCCTCTAGTGAATAATACTAAAGGCTGTATGATTTGGTTTTCACAGAAGATCTAACCCTCTTACCAGATTGTGAGCAGAGATGATGATGGCTTGGTAACTCTGTAGGTTGCTTTCTTTTGTGGTTCTCCTCTGAGGTTTATGGTATTCCACAAGAATTCCTTTCATGATGATGACATGGGATGATGGCAGATTGTCATGATAGGGTAATGAATGAATGGTTGTGTCCAAGACTTTGTGGAGATGTGCAGACAGGATTAAGTGGTTGTGTGAATGAACTCACTGTGTCATGTGCTGAAGATTGTGCACTTTTTCTTGTATGTGCAGGCATACTGCTTTTACAGGTTGAATCAACTAAGTGAAGCTCTTGCAGCACTGAATGGAGTTGAAAGGAGTGAAAACGTGTTACAGCTGGAAGCCCAGATTTTGTACAGAAAGGGAGAGTTTGGGGAATGCATATCAAGCTACCAAAAAATTTTCAAGGAACACAAGCTCAATTCCAGTGAAATAAAGACCAACATTGTTGCGGCCTACATTGCCAGGGGTCATGCAACTGAAGTTAGCCAGCTCATGGAATCTTTGAAAGTCTCTGCTCATAATGGATTTGAAATGGCTTATAATGCAGCATGTGCATCCATTGAAAGAAAAGAGTTTTCCAAAGCCGAAGAACTTCTCCTTCTTGCACATCGGTACTTATCTTGTTGCACATGTTTGTTGGATACCATCTCTTTCTCTCTTTTTCAGTGCATAACTCGAAGTTAAAAGTTGCAGATTTCTACTGATTGGAAAAAAGCATCTTCCTCGTAGCCAGAACTGTCCAGGGATATGGTGCCTTGCAAGAGCTGCTTAGCATGTAATGAATGTGGTTTGTGGTAAACAGTCATCATCCACAGCTGCTCCAATATAGGCAAAGAGGGTTGGCACTCATGCAGCATTGGAGGTTTCTGTGGGGGTTGGAGAGAGTTCCCAGTTTCTGTCATCAGCAAAAGCAACCATAAGAAATGTGTTTGGCATTTGCTCAGTGCTGATGTCATGTGCTCCAGCTGTTAATAAAGTTTCTGGTTTAATTTTGGATGGTCACAGGATAGGGCAGGAGAGCTTGATAGAGGATGACTACACTGAAGAAGAAATTGAGGATGAGCTTGCTCCAATTTCTGTCCAGCTTGCTTACGTGCAGCAGGCAAGTCTGGCCAATTTGCCTTTCTTACTAACTTCCAATTTATAAGTTGAAGTGCTAGATGAAATTATATGAATAGAGAACTGTTCTCATGCAGTGGGAATCTCCAGGAAGTTAGCACTTTCCACTTGGTAAGCGCAAGCCAGTTTTTGTTTGCATGCGACAATGTAAAGTGATGGCCTCAAAGTTTCAGGAAGATAGAATTGCCCAGGGCTACTCTAAAGTTCTCTAAGGTTTTGATGGTCAGCACTTTCTGCTTGGTAAAATACCTTCTGGATTTCTTTTGCACACTACAATTATGTATTTCTATTTGATTCCTTTAGTAACTCATCATGGTGGAACATAAGAGTAGCCTGGAAAATGCAGTACTGTTACACCCATGTCTGAATTGATCAGCTCAGATGAGATGTCTCTGGCACAGATGCAAGGTCGCACTGAGGAGGCTGTTGAAAGTTATAATAGAGTGCTGAAAAGGAAACCTGTGGATGCGCTATCGGTGGCAATTGCCTCAAATAATCTGATTGCAATCAGGGGGGGCAAAGACCTTTTTGATTCACTGAAGAAATCTGACAAATTGCTGGAGAATAAGGGCCTTGGGCAAAAGCTGCAGTTTGCAGAGGGACTGGACCATAAACTTTCTACAAGGCAAAAGGAGGCCATCAGCTTCAATCGATGTTTGTTGCTTCTGCATTCAAATAAGCTTAGTCAAGTCAGTATCATTCTGACCCTATCACTATTTCATTGCTACCTGAAGCCTTTGTGCCAATCTGTCACACAATTAAGCATCATGGATATAGTCAAGTTTGGATATTTTGACTACTTTGTTTAAACATACAATTTTAAGCATGTCTGAAAGTCCTTGACTTCCTCTTGAATCTAGGGAGAGGTAAGGAACATGGACTTCACAGATTTTTGGCTGTTTAAGCATATTATGCATGTGCCAAGTTCAGGGCAAGTTGTGCAAGCTCTAACATTTAGCAATTTCTCTACAGGCTCGACAATTTGTTTCTTCACTGATGGAGACATTTCCAGATAGTATAATTCCAACAATTCTTTCACTGGCAGTGACTTTCAAAGAGCGAAAGCAAGCTCATGTAGAGAATGTATTGGATAAATATGCAGCAGAACATCCCAAAAGTGCTACAGATGCAAGTGTTGTGCGTGCCCAGGCTACAGCAGCAGCTGGAAACTTCTTGGAGGCTGCAAAGTCATTGGAGGCAATTCCTGAGCTCTGCCACAAACCAGGAATGATTGCTACAATTGTGGCATTAAGAGAGAAAGGGGGGGATGTTCAGGGAGCAGAGATTGTGTTGGATAACGCTGTTGAGTACTGGCGTAACCACACAGGTGATGATGTGAGATCCACACTTGAGACCATCATCCAGGTACTGTTCAAACCTCTTGAATCTTTTTTAATCTATCATCATGTCTGACTTTGTTGTATACTTTCTCCCTCTTAAAAGTGGTGCATTGCTTTGAGAACTAGATGGAAGCAGTCAATGAGTCTTGATTGGCTAACTGTTTCAAGAGGCCCATCTGGGAGACTACCATCAGGGCAATTTCCTTTTAGATTTGTTGCACAACATACTCCCACTGAGAGGGAACCCCCACGAAGATAGTAGCTGTGATGCTGCCACCTTCCTGTGCCCTCCATTCTGGCTTTTTCTCACATTTCCCAAGTTGCCTGATTTGAACTTGGGCCTGTCTATGGCCTCAAGTTCATTCATAAGTAACATGCCATTACCAAAGTTTTGCAGAGACGCGGGGATGTGTTATCAAAAGAAATAAGCTGCACAATTATTTGATGTCATGCTGTCTTTTCCTCTCCCAAAATCTGTGATGAATTGCCAGGGCTAGATGTGAGCTTGATATCTTATCTGAATGGCAGAGGATTAATTTGGAAGTGTTCGTTTGTCATCAATGGGACGGAACCTTCCAAAAGTGGAACTTGTGGAATATCCACCACATGTCCATGCGGTGGATATTCAAGTGCAGTGGATTTAAACCTAAGAAAAAAGGGATCTGCAACCATTTTGGGCACTATGCTCACAGGTTTAGATGGGTGTTGCAGGAGGCTGCAGCATTCAAGCTGGGGCACAACAAGATGAAGGCTGCAGCATCAATGTTTGAACAACTTCTTAGTAGCTCATCAACTATGGTGAAGATGGAAGCACTGAATGGTCTTGTGTGCAGTACAGCATTCTCTGAGCCCATCAAGGCTCGGTCCTATGAAAAGCAGCTTCCTCCTTTACCAGGCCTGTCAGCTCTGAATGCTGAAGCACTGGAAAGGGCTGCACCCACAAAGCGTGGCCGAGTGGGTGAGGACAGAGTTGAAGCAACCAAAACAGGAGATGGCAAGTTGGACAAGGTCAGACCTGCAAGAAAGCGGAAAAGAAAGCCTCTTTATCCAAAAGGGTTTGATCCTGCCAATCCTGGGCCCCCACCAGACCCAGAGAGATGGTTGCCAAAGAGAGAGAGATCTTCTTTCAGACCAAAGAAAAAGGACAAGAGAAATGCACAAATTAGGGGTGCTCAAGGATCAGTTATGAGAGACAAGTCAGTGGATATAGGTGGAGCAAATGGAAATGTGTCATCCATTGTTACAGGACCCAGACCAGCTGCTGATGGTAAGAAAGGGAACTCAAGTATGTCCAGTGAGGTAACAGTGCCGCACCCTAGCACTGGATCAAGAAAAGGAAAGAAGAAGGGTCGGCAGCAGTCTTGAAACCTGTCCAAGTCAGAAAGAAGCAGGCACTGCAAGGGGAATTGGGACTGACACACAACAGGTTGCATTTGGTGGTGCTCAGTCAACTCAAGAAGTCCAAGCAATGTTCTCGGCACTGATCTGAGCTCTATTGTTCAGAAAATATTGCAGGGCATCTCTATCAGCCAGAACTTGCTGCAGGATTTACTCTCTGATCATGAACTGCTTTTGTCTATACACTTCACTGCAGCACCAGAACAATTCATGAACTGTGCCTGTTTCTTTTGTACTCAAATATGAGGCACTGGCAGGGGATGATTGTTATCTCGGTGGTTCACATGGGGTTATATGTGCTGGTGATGAGAGTGGATTCTATGTGCAGGATGGCACCACTGTTTCTTATTTTCCGAGCATTAGAAAGTATCATACATAGTTTGAATAACCAGAATGTTTCTTTTGTTCATGTTGTTTTGAATCCTACATTGAAACCCATCTCGAAGTCATCCTTCAATTACATAGAACATAATATAAGATATCTGAAATGGTGATGGGGGAGGAGTACGCAAGTGGCTGAAGTTTGAGAGATAACCAACCCCACCACTATTAAGCAACATGCAATTGGAAAGGCTTGCATCTTTCGAAGTGTGGTTCAGTCACTCACATTATGGTAGATAGAAAAAAATTATTTGAGAAGAAACCTATAAAATGAAATAAGATGTGAATGAACGAAGGATTAGGTTTTGGCAAGGTGTCTGTCAAAGGAATGTGAAAAGCATGTGGACAAAAAGAAAATGGGTGAGAAGAACAAGAGTAGGGTTTTGTGTTTTGCATAGTATGACATCCAGGCTCATTCACATGGTTCATTGCTCAGGAGTTGCATTTGTAGGACACACCTATATGGTGGTTATTAGTAATTTGAGCTCTGTGCAGCTCATTCACATAGTTCATTGCTCATGAGTTGCATTTGTGTGACACACCTATATGGTGGTTATTAGTAATTTGAGCTCGGCATTGCTGCACACTACTAGTGACAATCAACTATTTTAATTCTTTTTTCTTATGTTTTCATTTTTTTTTCTTGTCAATGTCAATTTTAATTTTAATTAATATACATTTCATGGACATGCAAAGACACATGTTAATTGTTAATTTGTTTTATTATATCCATGTTGGTGGATAGGAAAAAGGAATGAGATAATTATAAAATGGAGGTAGTTATTAGGAAAGGTGGGAGATAGTTATTATGAAAGTTAATAGGAAAAGGAAGTAGTTATGAAATAGTTAGGCTTGAAAATGTGATAGTTATTAGGAAAGGTGGGAGATAGTTATTATCAAAATTAATAGAAAAAGGAAGTAGTTATGAAATAGTTAGGCTTGAAAATGAGGTAGTTATTAGGAAAGGTGGGAGGTAGTTATTATGAAAGTTACTAGGAAAAGAAAGTAGTTATGAAATAGTTAGGCTTGAAAATGAGGTAGTTATTTTTGAATTGTTTTTGGAATGGTCCAAAGACAACCATACGACCAGAATGGTCATGTAGAAGCAACAAAGAACCCCATATAAACCGATTCCTACATCACTGAAATTATCTATAAAAAAAAGAATTTTTTTGCTTTGAATGAATTTCTGGGGTTGTGAACTAGTATGTAGGTCTAGTATTTTTTTAAAGGAATTATAGCTTGTTACCAAAGTGGTGGTCAACCATTGGATGATGTAAAACAAAATGGTGATCAACCCTATGAAGATTTAACCAAAATATGGCTATAAACCATAAACAAAGTACAAGATTTTGATAATCATTCTATATTTTTGGCTACACAATGACAACTAAGTATATTAATCTAACAATTTTTACTTTGTTTTTCCCCTCACTACTAGTGACTAAAAACCCTCAAAATTGAATTCAAATACATTGAATGGAATTCAAACTTAATTGAATCAATTCAAATTCAATTGAATTGATTTAAATTGGACACATTATTCTTTTCCTTTAGATTTGGTAAGATTAATGTTTTCATTGAAATGAATTGAATTATTTTCATAATTTGGTTGAATTGAATTCAATCAAATTATGAAAAATATATATATTAATTTGCCTTTTCATGTCTATGTAGGTGGGTTGGTGAAAGGGGCAAGGTTGTTAGACTTGAAATTTCATATGAAATGTTTCCATTATCTTCAAGTTTTCAATTTTGTGATGTAGCCATAGCGGTGATTAATTCAAAGAAACTTTAGCAAAACTAGTTGGGAAGTATGTGGTTTTCACCACATGCATTGCATTTGGATCCATCTTGAAGATTTGCGCAATCATATTTTGAAATTTTTATGAGCATTCTTCAGATTACAATTTGTAGAAAAGAAAAGAAATTCATGTGCAGGAGGATTCTTGCCATCATGATATGTAGAAAAGAAAGAAATTCATTAAGAGGATTCTTGCATTTGCAATTTGCATAATATCAAAACCATTACAAGCATTTCTACAATCACAATTTGCAAAAACTTTATCATGAATGTACATTTTGTGATCACACTATGTAAAAACAAAAATTTGGTAGGAGCGTTTTTGTAGTTGCAATTTGCAAAGATAAAAATAAAATCATCATGAACATTTGCACAATCACAATTTGTAGAATAAAGTATGTTATTTAAGTTAAATTAAATTAAACTTGACTAAATCTAAGTTTCATTTTAGCTTGGATAATTATATTTTGATTGTTATCAAGAGATGCAACCCAAATTGAATGACATAGTGGGCACCTTCCACACCATTGTCGATAAACAAAACCCTAATTGGATGAAAAATTAAAATTATTCTCTATTGTTGTCAACGTATGAAAAGTTAATTGGATGTGATATTGGGCCCCTTTTACATTGTTGTCAACAAACGCAACCTTAATTGGATGAAATATTGGGCACCATCCATATTGTTGTCAAGAGATGCACAACCTTAATTGGATGAGATATTGAACACCTTTCTCACGATTGTCAATAGGTGCAATCTGGAAATGGATGAGATATTGGGCAGCTTTTTCACCATTGACAATAGATGCAACCCTAATTGGATGAGATATTGAACACCTTCTACACAACTATCAACAATTGCAATCCAAAAGTGGATGAGATGTTGGGCGCATTCTATCACAACATAATGTAAACTTTAATTGGATGAGATACTGGGCACCTTCTACTACTCCGCTCTCAACAAATGCAACCCTAATTAGATGAGATATGGGTCAGCTACTATACCGCTGTAAAGAGATGCAACCCTAATTGGATGAAGATATTGAGCACATTCTACACAGCTGTCACAATGGATGTAAACTTCAATTGGATGAGATACTGGGCGCTTTCTACTCGTCCACTGTCAACAGATGAAACCCTAATTGGATGAGATGTTGGGCACCTCCTACTCCACTGTCAACAGATGAAACCCTAATTGGATGAGATATTGGGCACCTTGTTCTTCCTCAGAGAGAGGAAGAGCGTGGAAGCTTAGCTTTGAGGCAGGAGGTGGAGGAGAGGCAGAAGGAGAGTAGAGAGAGAGAGAGAGAGAGAGAGGTGTGTAGCTCTAGTTGCTCGATCTTACCGGATACAACCGCCTTCGCTCTTTATAAACCTGCTGCAACTTGGTGAAAAGCATGCCCTCGAATCTCCACAGTTTTTCTTCACAGACTTATATTTTCTTCCCTGGAGGAGGAGGAGGAGGAGGAGGAGGAGGAGGAGGAGGTGGTTTTCCTAAGTTGGAGCTTGTGGAAGGAAGTGACTGTGTAGATGGCGGACGGAGGAGGGGACACTGATAAGAATATCGAGATATGGAAGATCAAGAAGCTCATCAAAGCCTTGGAGTCTGCTCGCGGGAATGGCACCTCCATGATCTCTCTCATCATGCCCCCTAGGTCAGCTTTTATATCTTTCGCACTTGCTGACAGGCAGTAAGCCTTCTTGTAGTGATTGTCCAATTGTTCTGTTCACTTGTGGTCCAGATTTCAGATAGAACAAGATAAATAGATTTTATGTTTTGCCATAATATGTAGTCCTTGTCGAGGCTTTGGGTTTCTGTCTGATCTCACAAGCTGAAATTAGGGTTATACTCAGCATGTATGTAAGTGACCATACGTAGCTACTCTTCTGTATATTGCATCCTGGAAATGCGGTAGAAACTCAGGAGATAGGTTTTTCATATGATTGTTTCCTCAAGGTTTTGAGCAGATTTTCTGTCAGGAGGAGGGTAGATACTGATATCCTACACACTTTCAGGAGGTGATGAACCAAGCTGGTGTTGCATTTTGCACGAGGATACTGTTGACCATTTTTTCAATTAGTTGTGATCTCTTGAGTGTCAGCCAATATCATGACCCAAGTCTTCCCATTTTGGAGATGTGACAGGAGTTCAGGACACATGATTTCTCTATAATCGTTTGCCTGATATTCAAGCAGTTTATCATTTATAGCAATCTACACCCACTGTTGGGAGCCTGATCGAGTCCATGGGGGAGTAATGACAGCTAGTCATTGCTGTTCATGATGAAGGTGATGGTTTGATCCTTTGTGAGCAATTCTCATAAGGGTTATGACTGCACTGATTGCTGTGTTACTTTTTAATTGTTGTTGTGGAGATTTTTCTGTAATTTCATAAATATATATATTTGTGGATAGCAATCACAAGGCCACAGCTTGTTGGGATGTTGGGTTTCTTTTTTTCCATGGCTGCAGATTTGTTGCTGTTATGCTGTCAGATCTGAAATACCTACAACCTTATTGTTAGGTCCTCTCTCTATTCTGTTATTTGCAACTTGAATTATATGTATGGAGAAATGCTCAGTACTTATGAAGATATTTGTCTCATAGTTGGGATGGCAAGCTTGTTTGATTTTTGTAGCCAAGTTTCTCTATGATTTGCTTGAGGTCTGAAAGTGCCCAAGTATGTCTCAGGTTTTATGTGTAGCAAAGAGCAATTAGCTGCTTGTTCAAGACTCTGTGAATAATTAGCCTCAAATGGGTACAAGTGTAGTACATGGTAGCTTGGGTTATGCGAATCTGCCTCTAGTGCTCAAACACATCTGAAAGTTCAGTTGTGGATCTTTCTAATGTTTACTTCATGAGTTCAGGGATCAGGTTTCACGGGTTACAAAGATGCTTGGTGATGAATTTGGTACGGCATCAAATATCAAAAACAGGGTTAATCGGCAGTCAGTTTTAGGGGCCATCACATCAGCTCAGCAGCGCCTGAAGCTACATAACAAAGTGCCACCCAATGGGCTTGTTTTGTACACTGGCACAATTGTTACAGATGATGGCAAAGAAAAAAAGGTGCCTTGCACATCCTCAATCTGCAATCTGCTGAGAGAAAGTAAAATGTTGTAATTCACAGGTCATGATTTTCATGTTTCTGACTTGATTTTTCATGTGATAAGCAGAATGATTTCTTCAGCCTGTCTATTAGTACTTCTCGTAGGTTTTGTATATTAGTTCCATAGATACCAATGTTGTCTTGCATTCTTATGACATGAACATGATTATGATCTTTTGTGGCAAGGGCAGAAGACCATCTACAATTCTTGGGATTCAAGTGTTCAGAGATGGGACAGTTATTTAGTATTTGCCTCAGGTTGCATGCCTAGGGAATGCTTTTATGCTGTATTGTGCAGCCTGATGGATTGAATTTTGGAGCCTTGGCTGTGTATTTCTTTAATGATCTTTTGTATGCTAGCCAACATCATGGCTGAGTCCTCCTGTTATGACAGAAACTCAGGATGCCAACAGTGGGTAGTCATGGCAGCTCATCCCTGCTATTTGTGATGATGGTGAAGGTCTGACACTTTGTGAGCAAGTCTCATAAGGTTATGACTGCACTCAATATTGTCTTGCCTTCAAATTTTTTGTTGTGAGGTTTTTCTGCAATCTTAAGATCTTTTTTGGTAGCGCATGTCCTCTAGTGCTGGAAATAACACTTGATGTTGGTGTTGGTGTAATTGTAGGTGACATTTGATTTTGAACCATTCAAGCCAATAAATTCATCCCTTTACTTGTGTGACAATAAATTCCACACAGAGGCATTGAATGAGCTTTTGGAGTCGGATGACAAATTTGGTTTCATTATTATGGATGGAAATGGCACTCTTTTCGGGACACTGAGCGGCAATACTCGTGAAGTGCTCCATAAGTTCAGTGTTGATCTTCCAAAAAAGCATGGAAGAGGTGGCCAATCTGCCCTCCGGTTTGCTCGGCTTCGTATGGAGAAACGCCATAATTATGTAAGGAAAACTGCAGAACTTGCCACCCAATTTTACATCAATCCAGCTACAAGTCAGCCCAATGTGTCAGGTAGGTTGAACTGCCCATGGTCAAGCACATAAAAGGACTAACATCATGATGGAAATACACCATGTGGGTGCATTTTGTATCCTATTTTTGGGTAACTTATGGATCCATAGTTGAATGGAGATTGCATTCTTGTTGTGTTTGTTTTGGTTTAGTCAAAACTGACATAACAGTTACCTTCAAATTTGGTTTCTCTGTTCTCTCATATATATTTTCATATAATTCAATTATTACAGGAAGAAGTTATTGCCATGACTGATTTTCCTGAATCCTTTGAAGCTTTGGTCATTACAGACTTCTACAGCTAACATGTTTCCATGATGGCTCTTGAGTATCAGAGAGTTGTGTCCTCATTTGGCAGTTTAATTGATGTAGGTAGCATTATTTAAGTGGAGTTGCATATTGGAAGGAGTACAGAGTACAGCTCTGTTGTTCATGTTAGCCTAATTTTAAATATTTGGTTGCATTTGTAGGCCTGATTCTGGCAGGTTCTGCAGATTTCAAGACAGAACTTAGCCAGTCAGATATGTTTGACCCGCGACTACAAACCAAGGTTTTGAATGTGGTAGATGTTTCATATGGGGGTGAAAATGGGTTCAATCAAGCAATTGAGTTATCTGCTGAAATTCTTGCCAATGTGAAATTCATCCAAGAAAAGCGGCTGATAGGGAAGTACTTTGAGGAAATCAGTCAGGATACTGGAAAATATGTGTTTGGAATTGAGGATACTTTGAAGGCGCTTGAGATGGGTGCTGTGGAGACTTTAATCGTTTGGGAGAATCTGGAGGTGAACCGTTATGTGCTGAAAAATGCAGTTTCAGGAGAGCTTGTAATCAAGCATCTTAACAGAGAGCAAGAGTCTGACCAATCTACGTGAGTTTAATCCTTCAATTCTGTTGATTTTCTTACCATATGTTGCAGTACTACTCATCAGGACCTTGATACCTTGAGTTGATCAGAACCAACTAACTCATTATGCCCCTGGTTTTACAACTGGAGAGTACATATATTGTGGCTGTTTAGGGTGTAGTTCTGTCTGTAGGTATGAGTAGAACTGGACTGGATCTGTGTAAATGAAGACCCCCAGGCCCAGTACCCAGCCTCCTGCAAAAAAATATGATTACAAATTCAAATAACCTGGGCTGGATAATCAAGACAGATAAATGCCTCAATCAGAACTGCAAATCAACTGATGAATGAAATCAATTAAGAATCTAATGTATGAGCAGGTCAACCATAGGCAAATAGTCATGTACATGTGCATAGAGCTTAATCTTCTCAGGGCTCTTTGGGCTTTAGAGTCTAATGGTGGGTGAATTAGATGAATCTGATATTGTACTGCATGGGGGTGTGAACAGTTTCAGAGAAGCGGAAACACAGGCAGAATTGGAGGTCCAGGAAAAACTGTCACTACTGGAGTGGTTTGCAAATGTGTATAAGGGCTTTGGATGCACCCTTGAATTTGTGACAAACAAGTCACAGGTACACATTAATGACACTAGCTGGTGGTAAGCAGGCTAGTGGTTACACTGGCCTACACCCACTATAAGGAGCTGATGAAGTCAGGGGGTCAGTTGTGATAGAAAAGTCCTATCATACATGTTACTGTTCGTGGTCCCTGAAAAAGTGAGAGACTGTCACTGCACTTCATATCACTAGCTTTGTTGTTCTCTTTGTACTAGTTCTTCCCTTCTTTTTATTTCTTGTTCCCCGTTGTTTAGTCTTTGTCTGGGAGTTTTTGTTTGACTTGAAGGAAAAGTTTTTCACCACCTTGTGGTTACCTTAATGAGTATGGAGATTTCTGAATACTCATGAGAGTTATAACTTTTATTTGGGTGCACCTTTTTTCTTGTTTAGATGTCATCTTATGCAGATATACCTCATGTGGAATGCAGGAAGGCTCACAGTTCTGCCGGGGTTTTGGAGGTATTGGGGGAATCCTACGGTACCAGCTTGACATGCGCACTTTTGATGAGCTTTCAGATGATGATGGTGTTTACAATGATGACTTCTAAGTTAAAAAGATTGGGCAATGCACAGCCGTTTTTTGTAGAGACAGAATTGACAGCAAGACTGACTAGTTTCTTGAAATGATTCTCTTACATTCAGGGGTTAATAGTGTAGGCAACTGATGTCTAGATAAAGCATGGGAGGAAGATTCTATGCAAGTTTGAAATTATTACGGTAGGTAATGACCAGAGTTCTCAGGGAGATTTAGTTATTTCAGGTCTATCCTGTTTCTTTTTTATCACTTGAGACACACATTGCCGGTTTTGTGCTGATGCTATAGAGTTCACACAATTTGCAAAGAATTTCTAGATGGGTGTATTAACCCTCATTTCTGTCATCTATCCAGGTGTACTAGTATAGCCTGTGCCTGTGGTTCAAGTGTGAACTGGTTACCAAACCAATTTTTTCTTCCAAAACCATTTATTGTAATTTAATTGAATTTCCAATGACAAAAAACCAACTCGGAATTCAATGTTTCCTGCACTGCGGCTTGGGTGTTTGGTTGTTGTGCTTGGTGGGTCTACCTAGATAGAGAAGCATTCAATTTTAACTTGTCTTGTGGTTGCTATTTATGAAAAAAATTTGTGCTCGTGGTCTGTGAAAAATCTTTTAAAAATGAAAATATAGATCAAAAGGTGTTTTTTTGCATCTAGCAATGAATAATGAATAAATGCCTTGTGCAATAAATGATGAAACATATAACAGCAATATATGTTAAAACCATTTGGGGTCACTAGGTGAAAAATGCAACATGTACACACATATATTGCATTTTAGAGAAATACAAATGCAAATGGTTTTTTTTTTTTTTTTTTTTTTTTTTATAATTTGGATGGGGTTTTTTTTTTTTTTTTTTATTTTAATTAATTTTTTTTTTATTTTTTTTTTTTTTTTTTTTTTTTTGCCTTGTCCATTTTGATATTTTGATTATTGAAATCAGAACCGAA
>Ga0116231_10007559_pt1 | contig 19786 bp, 1 predicted proteins | sample S1TSphgellanicum_2_FD_89695 | JGI IMG/M metagenome (GOLD analysis project Ga0116231, IMG submission 89695) | Host-associated microbial communities from peat moss isolated from Minnesota, USA - S1T2_Fd - Sphagnum magellanicum MG | ecosystem: Host-associated > Plants > Peat moss > Unclassified...
GTTCGTGGGTTCGGTGAGCGTGTAATCCTGGGCCGCAGAACCGGTGAGCGAATCGGTCGCCGTCACGGCGATGTTGGAGCCGGCATTCTTGGTCGCGAAGGTGCCGGACTGGGTGAGCGAGACGAGTCCCGCATCCGCGCCGAGCACGCCGCTCAAGCTGCCGCCGGTGAGCGTTGCCGCGGTCGTGCCATCGTAGGTCTTCGGAGTCACGGACGTGCCGGTGACCGTCAAGGCCAATGGATTGATCGTGCCGGTAAGGTTCGTGGGCTCGGTGAGCGTGTAGTCGCCTGCCGCCGTGCCGGTGGCCGTGATCGTATCGGTCGCCGTCACGGCGATGTTGGAGCCGGCATTCTTGGTCGCGAAGGTACCGGACTGTGCAGTGAGCGAGACCAGCCCCGCATCCACGCCGAGCACGCCGCTCAAGCTGCCGCCGGTGAGCGTTGCCGCCGTCGTGCCATCGTAGGTCTTCGGAGTCACCGAGGATCCGGTGACCGTCAGCGCCAAGGGCGTGATGGTGCCGGTCACGTTGGTCGGCTCGGTCAGGGTGTAGTCGGCGGCCGCCGTGCCACTGATCGTATCCGTGACCGTAACGGGGACCGCTGTCCCGGCGTTCTTCGAGGTGAAGGTTCCCGACTGGGTCAGCGTCACGTTGTTGACGTCGCTGTTCAAGACGCCGACGAGCGTACCGCCGGACAGCGTGGCGTTGGTCAAACCGTTGTAGGCGCGTGTCGCGACAGTCGTTCCCGTGACGGTCAGCGGTGCCGGATCGACCGTGAGCAATCCCGGGTCATAGATGAAGTAATAGCGCGTGGGATTGGTGGCATCCGCCGCGCCCGAGGCGATGATCGGCGCGGTGCTGATGTAGCTGGTGCTACCCGTTGTCGTCAGCGTCGGCTGGGTCGTCAGCGACGCCGCCGTATCCCCATCGATGAAGCCACTGTAGGTGGGCGTGAAGGTGGGCAGCGTCGAGCCGTATGGGACAGTGACGTCCGGCGCACTCACGACGACGACATTGTATGGGACATTGGCGATGTATACCTGGCCATTGAAGATCACGTCACCGGTGGTCGTGATGTTCGGGTTAGCCGGCAGCCCGAGGATCTGTCCGGTCACGGTCAGCGAAGCCAGTGGTTTGTTCGAACCGATCGCGCCGCTGAACGTGACCGTGCCGGTGTTGCCCGCAGTCACGGTGAGCGGCGAGGGTGCGAGATTCGTCTCCTTGGTGTAAGGGAGGGAATTGCTGGTCGGATTGAGATCGTTCCATTGGCCCTGCGTACCGACGAACTGCAGCGTCCATTCGCCGGACCCCGCCTGGTCCAAGCTGGTGCCACCGTCGTTATTGGGTTCCGGGGTCGCGGGATTCCAATTGGTATAGGCGCCGTTGATGGCCGTACCGCCGTTAAAGCCCGTACCGCTGGGGCTGCAATCGCTATTGGTGTCGCAGCCGTTCTGCGTGAAGAACGCCAGTCCGTGGCCGTTGTCCTCGAGACCCAAGGGTCCCCCGACCCAACGCCATTCGGCGTCGGTGTTCAAACCGAAGACGCGTTCGGCACCGAGCCAAGACGCCGTATAACCAACATCGTAACTCGCGACCGCGTTCGCGAGACGCGTGCTGGGGGTGGCGAGAAACGTGTCGCCCGAGGCCGAGCCCACACCGGACTTCGCGGCCGCGAATGCCGACGTCCAAGTCATATCCGTGTTGACCAGCGCATAGGTGTCGCCCGAATCGATGGTGCTGCCAAACAAGACGTTACCGGCGGTAGTCGCGCCAGTAGTGGTGTCGATGTTGAGGCCGTTGGTATTGGCGATGATGAGCTGCCCGTTGAACGAGACGCTGCCACCCGCCGTGGTGAGGCTCACGGCGCTACTGCCGCCCACGTAGACGTCACCGCCCACCAGCGTGTTGGCGACATTGTTGACGGTCATCGTGGCGCCGTTGCCGAAATTGATGGAGCCGCCGCCCGTCGTGATGTTGCTGTTCAAGATCACCACGCCGACGCCGTCATGGGTCCCATTGTCGTTGTCGGCGTACAGATTGATGTTCAGCTTGCCGGTGCTGCTCGTATTGCTGATCGGCGCATTGACGGCGATGGTGTCCGCCGCCTGCAACTGCAGCGTAACGTTGCCGCCGCTGGTTTTGTTGATGGCGCTCGACACCGTGATGTCGCCGATCTGTGCATTGCTGCTGCTGCTGTTGTAGGTGCTGATGGTCACGTTGTTGCCATCATTGAGCGCGGTGTCGATCGATGACGCAGTGATGGTTGAATTTTGGCCACTCGGCGTGTAAGTGCCGCCACTCGAGCTGATGTTCGTACCCGAGGAGCCGATGGTGACGTTGTACGGATCGAGCAGCCAGGTGCCGTCGGTGCCTGACTTGGCGGCGGTTTCCACCGTGACGCCGGTCACGTCCAACCAATGTCCGGAGGTCTCGATCCGGCCGCCGTTGCCGCCCGCAGGGCCGCCGCTGGCGAGCAAGGTGCCGGCGGCTTCCGTCGTGGAATTCTTGTTCGTGACATCCGAGCGCACCACGATCTCACCGCCGTTGCCCGCATCGGTCGCCGATGCATCGAGCGTCGCCGTGGCGGCAACACTGACCGTGGTTGCCTGCGCGACGCCCTCACCGCCCTCCCAGCCGCCGCCGATGCGGATGGCACCGCCGCCCGCGCTGCCCGAAGCATCCACGGTCGCGTTCGCAGCGACCGTGACGCTGCCGGCCGTGGCCGTCACGTCACCGCCCACGCCGCGGCTCGCCGATGCGTCGATCAGTCCCCCGACCGTCACCTTGCCCGCCGGCGCTCCGGCACTCAGCACGATCGTGCCGTCATGGTTCTCGAGCGAGGTGGCACGAATCACTCCCGACGTATTCACGGAGCTCGCGAGCAGGCTATTGGCCGCGCCCGCTGTCATGTACACCGCGCCGCCGGCTGCGGTGATCAGGCCTTTGTTCTGCGCCAGGGTGTCCAAGGTGTTCTGATCGACCTGAATCTGTAGAAGCTTGTTGCCCGCGAAGGTAAGCGTTTCGGCGGAGCCCGCGCCCAAGGCCACCGTGCCCAATTGCGCACTCACGACGCCCTGGTTGCTGACGCTATTGCCGAGAAGCGCGACGTAGCCGCCCTTCGCGGCGGTGAGCGAACCCTGATTGACGATGCTGCCCGTGCCGCTGCCGCTGAACGAAGTTGAGCCCGTGCCCTGCGCGGCGCCCGGCGCCAGCGTCGAAGCGACCAGACCGCCGACATTCACCTCGGCGCCGCTGCCGAACAAGATGCCATTTGGATTGATGAGCCAAACTTGCCCATTCGCATCCAAGTGTCCGAGTATCTCGCTGCCGCTCGAACTCAAGATGCGGTTGACCGCGATTGCGTTTTGTCCCGGTTGGACGAAGTTCACCGTCTCGTTCGCCGCCACGTTGAAGCTCGACCAGTTGAGGCCGAGGGTCTGGCTGTTCTGCTGAATCGTCGTGGTCGTGCCCGACTGGGTGATTTGTCCCGAGCCCGTGGTCACTTGCCCGCCGGTGGGCGCGGCCATCGAACGCCCTGATATGCTGAGCGCGGCCGTCAACAGACTCGCTGCGCCGGCGCACGCGAGGTGTCGGCGCGCACGTCGTTTGCCTGAAGGACGACTGCCCGAGATTTCACTCGTCGGGACTTGTTGTGAAATCGACGTGTTCCAGACAAGACGAAAGATATGATTCATCGATCAATTCCGTTGGTGTGTGGGAGTGAAACCGCTGTTCGTTCGCTCAAGTGAAAACCTCAGTCAGACGAGCTGCTAGCGCTCTGTAATCGTCATCGTCCAGCTCCGCGCGCCGATCCGTATCGACAGCGCCATCGGCAGCCCTCCCGGCGGCAGCGCGGTTGCCGTGAACATCCGATTCGCCGGCTCGTACCGCAGCCAGTCGGGCAAGGCGCCACCGCGCCAGCTCACCTGCACGCCGCTCAAGGCCGCCGCCGCACGCAACTGCGTCGGCAGCGCAAAGCTGAAGCCTAGGCCCGAGGTGGCGATGTCCTGTGGCACGGAGACCGATACCGCTCCTGGCGCTGTTGCGTCCGCCGGTTGAACGAGCGATACCTCGATAGCGTCGCTCGGACCGACCGACCCGGGCGCGCTGCCACTCTCGCTGTCGCTCGCGGTACCGCCCGTGCTGTCGCTCGACGCGGCTGCGAACAGCACGAAATGTCCGGGCAAGGTGAAATCCATGACGGCCGGCTGTGGCATCGACATGGAGACGCCGATCACCTGGGGCACGATGGGAGTGCGCGTTGCGTCCTGGGTGGCGAATTCCATGTCAGCGTTCGCGCCAGTGATGTCGCCCGTGGTCACCGTGCTAGTTTCGCCGAGCACATAATCGACGGCGTCGGCGCCGCCGGTGATCCGGATGCCGGTGACGGTGATGGTCTTGCCGTCGCCCACAGTGGGGGTGGTGAAGTTGGCGCTCGAATCTGCGATCGATACTTGGTCGCCCGCGTACGCGTTGTTGGCAAGAGTAACGGGTGCCGCCGTATTGCCGTCGTAGGCCTTCGAGCCGCCGATGGCGGTTACCGTCAAGGTGGCTGGCGTGATGTTGGCAGTGGTCGTGGCCGTCGTGTTCACCGTGTAATCGGCCGCGTCCGCGCCGCTCGCCTCGATGCCGCTCACGGTCACGGTCTTGCCACTACCGACGTTCTTGTTTGTAAAGCTCGCGGACGAGTAGGTGAGGTTGACGATGTCGCCCGGCAGCGGACTGTCGCTGAGCGCGACCGTGGCCGCCGTGCTGCCGTTATAGACCTTGTTCACGCCCGTGGCGGACACCGTCAGCGCGGCCGGCGTGATGCTTGCGTAGGTCGAGGCGCTGCTGTTGGCCAGCGTATAGTCCTCGGCATCCGCGCCGCTGAGCGTGATGTCGGAGATACCGACGAACTTGTCAGCGCCCACATCCTTGGTGAGAAAACTGCCGGTGGCCGAGCCGATGGAAACACTGTCGGAGCCGATGATGCCGCTCAGTACCGCACCCTGGGTATTGAGGGTTGCCGCCGTGTTGCCGTTGTAGACTTTGTTGAGCGCCACGATGCCCGCGACTTGCAGCGACGCCGGCGTGATGTCCGCGGTGGTGGTGGCGGTCGTGTTCACCGTGTAGTCGGCGGCGTCCGCGCCGATGACCTCGATGCCGCTCACGGTCACAGGCTTGTTGTTACCGACGTCCTTGGTGTTGAAGTTCGCCGAGGAGTAGGTCAAGTCCACCACGTCTCCGGCTGGCGCATTGTCGCTCAGCGTGACATTGGCCGTGGTGGTGCCGTCATAGACCTTGTTGATGCCGGTCGCGGACACCGTCAGCGCCAGCGCCGCCGGCGTGATGTTGGCGTAGGCCGAGGTGCTGCTGTCGACCAGCGTGTAGTCATAGGCATCCGCGCCGCCGAGCGTGATGTTGGTGACGCTGATGTACTTGCCGTTGCCCACATCCTTGGTGAGGAATGCATTCGTCGAGGAGAGCGTGAGGGCATCGCCCGCGATGGCGTCGTCGGCGAGCGTGACCGTCGCGGCCGTCGTGCCGTCGTACACTTTGTTGACACCCGTGGCGCTGACGTCGAGCGGACGCGGAGTGATGCTCGCAGTGAGTCCGGAGGGCTGTACCAGGGTGTAGTCGATCGCATCTGCGCCCGTAAGTACGAATGCGCTCGTGACGATCGGTTTGTTCGTGCCCACGTCCTTGGTGAGATAGTTGCCCGTGATCGATCCGACCGACACGCTGTCCGAGCCGATGACGCCGGTCAGTACCGCGGTCTGGGTATTGAGGTCCGCCACCGTCGTGCCGTTGTAGACGGTGTTGAGCGCAACGACCCCCGCGACGTGCAGCGTCGCGGGTGTGATGTCGGCGCTCGCGAGCGCATCGGTGGGCACCGCGTAATTGCTCGCGAGGCCGCCGTTGGTACCGTTCACCAGCTCGAGGCCGGTGATCGTGACCGGCTTGTCGTTGCCTACGTCCTTGGTGTTGAAGTTCGCGCTGCCGGTGTAGACGGCGTTCACGGTTTCGTCGCCGACGAAACCGGACAGACCATAGCTCTCCAACGTGGCGTTGGTGGTGCCGTCGTAGACCTTGTTCGCGACCGTCGCGTTCACCGTGAGCAGCTTCGGATCGATATTGCCGGTCGAATTCCCGGTGGTGTTCGCCAATACATAGTTGGCGGCTAGACCGCCGTTGCTGCCGTTGGCCAGCGTGATTCCGCTGATCGACACCGGGATGGCGGTGCCCGCGTTCTTGGTCTGGAAAGTTGCCGTCCCCGCGCTCGCGTCCAAGGTCTGATCGCCGATCAGACCGGTCAGGGTGAAGCCCGATAGCGTGGCCGCCGTCGTGCCGTCGTAGGTCTTGTCCGCGATCGTGCCGACGAAAGTGAGCTCGGCCGGATTGATGGTGCTGGTCGTGTTGTTGGCGTAGGTCACCAAATAGTTACCGCCGCCGTTGCCGTCGTTGACGGTGACACCGCTCAGGGTGACCGTCTTGTCGCCGCTGCCCGCATTCGGGTTCGTGAATGCGAGCGTGCCGCCGCTGATGCTGTCCAGTGCATTGCCGTTGCTGACGTTGTGATACAGCGTCCCCGCGACCACCGTGGCGCTGCCCGTTGCGCTCGTGGTCCCGTTATAGGTCTTGGTGACGTTGGCAGCGGCGAGTGTCAGACTTGCCGGCGTGATGGTGCTCGTGGTGTTGCTGAGGTAGGTGACGTTGTAGTTGCCGCCGCCGTTGCCGTCGTTGACGGTCACGCCGCTGACGGTGACCGTCTTGTCGCCGCTGCCGGCATTCGCATTGGTGAAGGCGAACGTGCCGCCGCTCAAGGTATCGCTGCCGAACAGTTGTGTGCCGCCGGTGGCGAGGGCCGTGCCGGCCGCTGCAAGAGTACCGTCGTAGGTCTTGGTGACGTTGCCGGTGGTCACATCGAGAGTGGCCTTGCCGATGACCAGTGACCCATTGTCAAAGGTGATGGTGTAGTCGGCGGAAGTCAGCCCGGTCGGAGTGATCACATAGGTCCCGGCATTGCGAGCGCCCTGGGATGTGCCGGTGTAGGAGAGTGTGCCGCCGAGCTGGCTCGCGCTGCCGCCGTTGACGAAACCGGTGTAGGTGACACCCGCACCGCCGGTGAAGCCGAGGCCGTCGTAACTCACGTTGTCGTTGTCGGCGGTGACCACGAGAGTGGCCTTGCCGATCGTCAAGGCCGTTGCATTGCCCGCGGCCTGTGCGAAGCTGTAGTTGCCGCTGGAGGTGTAGCCGCCGCCGTCGATGGCGTATTGCCCGACGGCGCTCGCCGTCGTGGCGGTTGTCGTCCAGGTGGCGCTGCCCGTGAGTACGGAGGCATTCTGTCCCAGCACGAAACCGGTCAGGGTGCCGCTCAGTGTCGGGTTGGCGGCGCCGTAGGCCCGCGATACCGGTGTCGCGTTGTAGGTCAGCACCGCGGGTGTCACTCGATAGGTCGCCGCCGTGGTGCCGGCCGTCAGGCTGTAATTGGCTGAAGTGAGACCGCCCGTATAGAGGATGCTGTAATTCCCGGCGTTCATGCTGTTCGACAACGCGGTGCTGTAGGTCGCGGTGCCGCCGCTGATGACATTGCTCGCGTTGTCCTCGCTGTCGAGGAAGCCGGTGAGCGTGTAGCTCAGGGTGCCGGTCGGCGTGCTGCCGTAAACCTGCGTGGCGGAGCCGGTGATGGCGGCGTTGACGGTCAGCGTGCCCGGCGCATGGCTATAGATGAAGCCGTTGCCCTGCGCAGTGATGCTCGTCGGTACGTCGGTGGAATAGGTCTCGCCGTAGACACGGAAAGAGGAGGTGAGTCCGTTCTTGACCGTATGCGGTCCGGAGACGAGGTCCGGGTTGTCGCTGTAGACCAGCCAACGGTCGCCGGTGCCGACCACCAGCGCATTCCCGGCGGAGGTCGAATCATTGATGAAGTTGCCGTCTCCCTCGGTCGAGGCGACGACGTTGCCCGCGAGAGCTTCGAGCTGGCCCGCAGTGCCGAGGGTCAGGTCTCCGGTGGTGCGAACGCTCAGGTCGCCGCTGGCCGTGCTGACGACACCGGCAACTTCAAGCGCGCCGGTGTTGTAGAGCGCGAGCCCTGTGCCTGCCGTCGAGGCATTCAGCGTGCCTATGGAGTTGCCTGCATTGTCGAGCACGATCGAGCCGCCGGCCTCGACCGAGAGGGCGCTCACGTTCGCGAGCGCTGCGGTCTGCGTAAGGTTTCCCGCGCCGCCCGCCGTCAGACTGACGTTGGAACCGCCGGCGTTGATACCGGCGATCGACAGATCGCCGCTGCCCACGAAGCTGATCGGGTTACCGCCCGAGCTGACCGCCAGCGTCGTCACCTGGTTGGAGACATTGTTCAACACGACGCTGCCGTCGGCGGTGATGGCGAGTGCCGGGGTGCTGATCGCGCCGGTCTGCGTAATGCCGCCGGCCGTGGTGAGTGTGAGGGTCCCCGTGGCGAGCGCGCTCGCGAGCGTGGTCGCTGCGGTGGCCGCGTTCGCGACGTTGACCGTGGCACCGCTCAGCACCAGCGTTGCGAAGTTGTTGCCGGCGTTGCCGAGGTCGATGTTGCCGCTGTTGGCGACACTCGAAGCCTGTGCGGTGAAGCTTGCCACGCCAGCTACCGAGATCGAGGTGCCAGCGGCCTGATTGATGCCGGTCTGCACCTCGGATCCCCCCTCCGTCACGGTCGGTGGACTCGCGCTGACCGAAATGCTGCCCGAGATGGCGTTGCCGGCGTTGTTCAGCACGATGGCGTTGCCGCTGACCGGCGAGCTCGTAATGGAGCGATTCGCGCTTTCGCTGATGACCGTCAGATTGCCGGTGTAATTCGCGCCCTCGAGCGTGATGACGCCGGCCTGGGCGATCTGATCAGTGCTGGTCGTCGAGCCGGACAATGTAGTCGAACCGCCGACGATGTTCCCCGCGCCGCCGAGCACGATGTCGGAGCCGGAGATGGTCAGGTTCCCGGCGACCTGATAGCTGGTGCCCGCCGCCTGCGACACCGACCCGCCGGCGGTCAGGGCGTAGTTGCCGCCGACCAGCGTGTTGCCTATGGTCGTGTTGCCGGCGTTGCTCAGCGTGACGTCGCCCGCGTTGACGGTGGTCGTCACCGAGAGGTTGCCGCCGATGGTGAGCGGTGCCGATTGCGTCACTTCGCCGGTCGACGTCAGCGATACGTTGCCTGTCGCCGCGAGAGCGCCCGAGAAGTTGACCGCGCCGGCCGCCGTCACGGTGAGGTTTCCCGTGACCGTCGAGGCGCCGATATCCGCGTCTGACGCTTCGGTCACCGCGACGTTATCGCCGTTCAGCACCAAGGTGCCGAAGGTATTGCCCGCATTGTTGAGCGTGATGTTGTGCGTTCCCGCGTGCAAGGTCACCGGCGCATTGCCGAGTGCCCAACCGGCAGAGCCCTGCTGATCGATGTCGAGGGAATTGGTCAGACTGAGCGCGGAGGGCGAGCCGTCGATCGCGACCGCGCCGAAGGCATTCGATCCATTGGTCAAGGTGATCGGGTTACCGGCTGCGTACAGCGTCAGCGGACCCGACAGCACCGCGCCGCCGCTCTGGGTAATACCGCCGCCGCCATTCAGCGTGAGCGGTGTGTCGGTGACGTCGAGTGTCCCGGCCACATTGAGCGTGCCGGTGCCCGAGGCCGAACCGATGGTGAGGTTCGCGAGCGTACCGATCGGGAGCTCCGCCAACGCGGCGGCATCCAAATCGAGCCCCTGGGAGCCTGAGCCGCTGCCACCCACCGTGACATTGCGACTCTGCGTGTAGGGCTCGAGCGTCAGGCCGCCGGAGCCGGTGACCGGACCGCCGAAGGCCATCGTATCGCCGGTCAAAGTCATGTTGACGGCATTGAACTGCGCCGAGTTGGCGAACGTCAGCGCGCCGACGCCCGAATTGAGGGTGATGGAATTGCCCGAGGCCGGGACCACGGTGACCGGTGTGTTGAAGGTGATGCCGACACCGCCCAAGTTCCCGGTCACGGTGGCGGTCGCCGTGTTGTAAACCTGCGGTCCGTTGATCGTGAACGCTGGCAAAGTGATGCCGGAGCTGGCATTCACCGTAAGGCCGGTGAGCGTGCTCTGTAGCTCGCCCAAGCCGCTCACCGATCCGCCGCCCAAGTTCAGTGTCAAGGTCTGGGTACTGCCGACTGGACCTGCGAAGGTCAAAGTCCCGTTGGCGGTGTTCAAGGTCAGGTTATTGGCGACCGCGAGGGTGCTATCGAAGCTGATGTTGCCGCCGCCGCTCGCGATGGTCGACGCACCGGAGACCGATACGGGCGTCAGAAACTGGATTGGCGCGTTGGCGGCGGTCAGATTGACCCCGACATTGGTGACCCCGCCCGACGCATCCGCGGTGATGGCGTGGAATGTCGATGCAGATGTGATGAAGTTGACGCTGCCCGTGCCTTGCGCATTCAAGCTGAGCGCGCCCGTGACGTTTTGACTCTGCGCCGCGGCGATGCCGTTGACGTAGATCGAACCCGCGCCGGTGGTATCGAGATTCAAGCCACCGGAGCTGCTCATGACGGAAAGCTCCGCTCCGGTGATGGTCATCTGGCCCGCGATGGGACCGGCCGGTCCGCCGAGGTAGATGTTGCGTCCATCGGTCGCGGTGATGGTCATCAGACCGGTGCCGGAGGAGAGCGTGCTCGAGGTGCCGAGCGAGATGTCGGCCGCCGTGATCGACAGGCTATTGTTCGCCGCGGTGAGCGAGACGCCGTTCGCCAAGATGAATGAGCCTTGACCGTTGCCGTCCGCATCGGCGGTGAAGCTCACCGGCGCATCGAGCGTGCGGCTCTGGCTCAGAGTGATGTTGTCGAGCGCGGTGTAGGTCTGATTCAGGTCATCGACCGTGGTGATGTCGGGCAGCGTCAGGTCGTAGCCCGAAAGCGTCACGGCGGTGAGCGGCGTCACGCCGCCGACCGCGGCGCCGAGCACCACGTTGCCTGTGCCGGCGGTGAGCGTGAGGCTGTAAGCGCCATTCACCGTGCTGGTGGCGCCGGAGAAAGTGATATTGCCGCCGCTGGTGGCGATCTCGGTATTGGCGGTGAGCGTCGTCGCGCCGGTCACCGTGACCGCGCTGCCGGTGGTGGTGAAGTCGCCGCCGAGACTGACATTGTTCGCGGTGTAGGACTGGGCTCCGGTGGTGGTCACTCCCGAGGCGCTGATGGCATTCCCGTTGCCGGTGAACGACGTCAACGCGGTATTGGCACCGACGACGCCGTTCAAGCTCAAGGTACCGCTGCCGGCGTTGGCGGCGAGCGCGTACGCGCCATCGACGGCGCCGTTGAAGGTGATCCCCGCGCCCGTCAAAGTTGCGTTCGCACCGAGCCTGACGGCACCGCCATAAGTCTGCGTTGCCGTGGTCGTGATGGTCGACGTGTTGACATCGATGCCGCCGCTCGACGTGCTGACGAGGCTCGCGAGCTGCGTTACGGCGCCGAACGTGGTGGTACCGGAGTCGCTCACGGTGAGCGCGTAGGCACCGTTCAGAGCGCCCTCGAACTGGATATTGTCGCCCGTGAGCGTTGAGTTGACGGCGAGCGTCACGGGCGCCGCGTAGGTTTGTGCGCCGCTGGTCGTGATGTTCGCGGTAGCGAGGGTCACGGGTCCGCTGCCGAGGACCGCGAGGCTTGCCAGCGGCGTGACCGCGCCGACCGCGCCGTCGAAGGCGACGGCGCCAGTGCCGGCATCGATGCTGAGCGGCTCGGCGCCATTCACGGTGCCGTCGAAGCTCACCGCGGCATTCGCGCTGCTGATCGCGACGCTACCGGTTGCGAGCGTGACCGGGCTTGCGAAAGTGATCGCGCCGCTCGCCGGATTGGCGCTCGAGCCGACATTGCCGTTGACGGTGATGCCGCCTGGCGCGGTAAAGGTCATGGGTCCGGCAACCGCGATGCCCGTGCTCGGCAGGCTCAAGGTCTCGCCGGTCACGTTGAGCGCGGTCAGCGTCGAGGTGGTACCGATCTCGTTCAAACCAGAGACGGTCCCCACGCCGCCCGCCAAGGCGTTGAGGGTCAAGTTCTCTGCACCGCTGACCGGCCCACCGAGACTGATGGTAGCGCCGTTGGAAAGAACGCTGACCGGGCCGCCGACAACGGTCAGGCCGCCGTCGAAGGCCATGCCGCCGTAGCCGCTCAAAGTGTTGCCCGCACTGCCGCCGGTGGTGACCAGGCCACTGAAAGTGGAACCGGTGTTGCCGTCAGCGAGGGTGACATTGCCGTCGAAGGTGACCGACCCGGCCGCGGTAATCCCCGAGCGAGCCTGTACGGTGCCGTCGAAGGTCGCCGTGCCCGTTCCTTGCAGCACGATGGCTGCGCCGGTGCCATTGCCGAGCGGGGCCACCTGGCCGACCGCGCCCGTGAACGTGGTGCTGGCGCTGCCCGCATTCACCGTGAGGTTGCTCGGGGCATTGACATTGCTGTTGCCGTCGACGGTGCTGGCGAACACGACGGGCGAGTTCGAGCTCGCGATGGTCAGCGAGGTGCCGACGCTCACCGGGCTGTTGAACGTGATGGCCCCGGCGGCCGTGCTGGTGACGTTACCTTGCAGCGTGATGTTGCTGTTGCCGGTCGCGGTATAGGTCTGCGGACCGGCAATGGAGATTCCCCCCGAGGGGATGGTCGGATTGAGCGCGGTGACCGTCAGGGACGCCAGGTTCGCGCCCATGTAATTGAGCCCGTTGAGGGCGGCGGTGCCGGAATTTAGCGTGAGCCCGTACGGGCCCGACACGGTGCCGGCCGTCTGGAACGTCAGCGGCGAGTTGTTCGAATCGATGCTGGCGGGACCATTCTCCAGCAGCACGCCGTCGTCGAAGCTCATGCCGTTGTAGCCCGACAGGTTCATTCCGCCTGCCTTGCCGAGCGTGACCAAGCCCGTGAACACCGACGCGGCGGCACCGTCACCCAATGTGACGGTATCGCTGAAGGTCACCGGACCGGTGATGGCGAGCCCATTGTTGGCGCCCACGGTGGTATCGAAGGTGGCGCCGCCCGAGTTCAGGGTCAGTGCGGGCGAAGCGCTGGAGGTTCGACCGAGCGCCGACACGGCTCCCGCGAAGGTGACCAGACCGGAGCCGGCATTGACGCCGAGCTGCTCATTCGCGCCGGCGAGCGTAGCGTTGAAATTGATCGGCGAATTCGTCGTCTGCACGTTCAAGTCGGCGCCCAGCGTCACGGGGCTGTTGAATGTGATGGCGCCGGCCGCGGTGCTGGTCACATTGGTCGTGAGCGTGATCCCGGAGCCGCCAGCCGTATAGGTTTGCGGTCCTGCGATGCTGAGCTGCGGCAGCGACAGGGCGGTGCCGGCGGTGACGGTGAGCGAGGCGCTGCTGGCATTGACGTTCGCGAGACCGGTGACCGTGCCGCCGACCGAGTCGAGCGTGACGTTGGCAGCGCCGATGGTGATGCCGGTGGTGCCGCCGAGCACGCCCACGGCGAAGCTACCTGAATTGGTGAAGGTGAGGTCGCCGCCCGAGAAGCCCGCGGCCAGCGTAGCGACCGAGTTGCCCGTGTTGGTGAGCATGGCATAGCCGGTGCCGATGAGGCGCAGCGACGGCGCATTGATGGCACCGGTCTGGGTGATTTCGCCGCCGGCCGAGATCGTGAGCATGCCGCCGGCCGCGATGGTCGATGTCGTGAAATTGATCGCACCTTCGGCCGTGATGGCGGCATTCGACGCCGAGACGATGCCGACCGTGCCGAAAGTCGAGGTCGAGCTGGTGTTCAGAGCGATCGGATTGCCGGCACCCGCCGTGAGCGTCGTGGTGCCGGGCACGGTCCAGGCCCCACCCTGGGTAATACCGGCCGTATTCGACTCGGTGACGACGGCGTTCTGGGCGGTGATGGTCAGCGCACCGAGCTGATTGTTGGCCTGCGATAGGTCCGTATCGTAGCTGCCGGAATTCAAGGTGATCGGCGTGCTCGGCTGATTCCACGCGGAGGCCTGGGTAATGGCGGCGTTCTCGGTGATATTGACGGCACTGGGCGTGCCGGCGATCGCGATTGGACCCAGCACATTCGCCGTGTTCGTGAGCGTGATGCCGGAGCCGGCGCTCGCCGAGACGTCGAGGGTCGTGACGCCCGTGGTGGTCCATGCACCGCCGGCGGAGCTCGCCTGCGTGATCGGCGCGTTTTCCGTGATGCTCACCGCCCCGCCGGTGATGGCGAGGTTGCCCATGACATTGGCGGTATCGTTGAGCGTGATCGAATTGCCGTTCTCGGCGACCAGTGTCACCGGTACGCCGGTCAGCGCCCAGGCAGTGCTGCCTTGGGTGATCGGGTTGTTCTCCGTGATGGCCACCGAGCTCGGCGTACCGTTCAGAGTGGTGATCGAAATGTTGCCAAGCACGTTGCCGTAGCTCGACAGGTTGATCGCATGCGAGGTCGCGTTCAGCGTGATCGGTGCGGCCCCGATGTTCCAGATCGAGGACTGAGCGATGTTTTCGTTGTCGGTGACGAGGACCGACGAGAGGGTGCCGGCGGTGCCCGCGGTGCTGATGCCGATCGGCCCGATCAAGTTGGTCGTGTTGGCGAGCGTGATCGATTTACCGCTAGGATTGGCGACGATGAGATCGGCCGCGGCGCTCACCGACCAGCCGCTGTCGCCGGCGCCGTCCCAGTTGGAGAGGATTGCCCCGTCGGTGATGCTCGCGTTCTCGGTGATGGTGGCGTCGGTCGCCTTCAGATAGACATTGCCGAGCACGTTGCCGGTGTTGTCCAAGACGATGTTGCCGCCGCCCGCCGTGGTGCCGGTGCTGTCATAGGCCACGAGTTTCACGACGCCCGAGCCTGAGGTGCCGCTCGATCCCACGCTCCAGGCGCCGGTGCCGGCGACATCGGTGATGGCGTTGGTGGTCGCGGTGCCCTTGGCATACAAGGTGACGCTCGAGGGCACGCTGTTATAGGAGCCCGTGGCACCGCTCACCTGCAGCGGACCCAAAATGTTGTTCGGATTGTTGAGGTCGATCGAATAGGCGCCGGAGTTGAGCGTCACGGTGCCGTAGGTGGTCCACGCGTTGGCCGAGCCGCTGCCCTGGGTGAGCCCCGACGTCCCCGACGTCGTGACCGTCACCGCGCCGGGCGACGGCGCCGCAGCGTTCCCCTGGGTGATGGTGAGGGTGCCCATGTAAGGGCTAGGCTGGGTGAGCGTGATGGCCTGGCTGTTGGTCGTCGTGAGCGCCACGTTATAAACGTTGTTGTTGTAATCGCCCCAGGCCGAGGCCTGCGAGATGGCGCTGTTCTCCACGATGTCGATCGCGCCGGCCTCCGAGATGGCGAGCGGTCCGAACACGTTGTTCGGCTGCGCAAGCGTGATGCCGGCGCCGAAGTTATTGAAGGTCGTGGTAGCGGTCGTGTTGCTCATGACCACGGCAGTGCCGGTCGATTGCGTCAGCGAGTAGCCGTAGTTCTGTGAGCTGATCGACAGCGTGCCGCTGATGCTGGAATTGCCCAGAATGAGATTGCTGTTCGGATTGAAGGTGACGTTGTCGCCGATCAGCGAGACCGCGCCTCCCCAGACGTCGTCGTTGGTAAACGAGATGTTGTTGGTCGAACCGGCGTTCAGGTAGGTGGTGCCGCTCACGCTCCAGTAGTTGCCCCGGTCGCTGATTGCGCCGTTGGCCGTGATGCTGAGATTGCCGGTGATCTCCTCGTTATACTGTCCTTGCGCATACAGTACGAGCGAGCCGTTGTTGACGAGGGTGAGGTTGCGGGCGCCGGTGTTCGCAATACCGAACTGACTAAAATCGTTCGCCGAATTGGTGAACGTGATGTCGCCGGTCGAGGCCGCCGCCATGATGGCATACCCGTTGACCACGATCGGACCGCTCTGGGAAATGATGTTCGACGCCGTGGTGGCCGTATTGGCGACGCTCGGGGCGTAAACATACAGATTTCCGGTGACCGTCATGGCCGGCAGGGTGATCGCCGGGGCATTGTCGTATTCGAGGTACACATCGTTCAACGTGCCCACCGAGGTGAGGCCCGCCAGGACGACCGCGCTGGGGTTGGTATCGCGGATCTCGACGATGTTGAAACCGGTATGAGTATTCCCGCTGGCGCTCGCCAGCGTCACGCCGCCCGAGAACAGATTGGCTTGGCCTGGAGATTGAATCGGATTGCTGGAACCTAAGAGCAGTTGGATTTGCGAACTGCCGTTCGCCGTGAACGTCGTCGTTCCGGCGACCGAGATCGGGGAGTAGTTGCCGCTGTTTCCCTGGCCGACTTGCGCAATTTGCCCCCCCGCCGTGATGCTAAGATTTCCGGAAATGGTGCTGTTCCAACCACCGTAGCCAGAGTAACTACCGAAGTCGATACCAGTGGAAGCATTCAGGGACACGTTGTCGGCAGAGACGATGCGCATGTAATTGAATGAATCCGCAGCCGTACTGCCGAACGTCACATTGTTGCCGGCTCCCGCCGTAAGTTCGGTCTGGTCGCCGACGTAGGTCACGCCGGTATCGAATATGGGCGCGTTGGTGCTGACGGTGAGATTCTGGTTGAGCGTGGTCGTGCCGAGCGACACGGTTCCGGTAGCGGTCACGGACAGGACTTGCGCCGTGGTTGAGTTCGTGGTCACGCCACCGTTCGAAGTCGTGTACGTCACCGTTTCGCCGGCGTTGATGGCGTCGGTCGTGGTGATGTTGCCGCTCGAGGTCGAGACCGTGATGTTCGTGCCGGCACTGGTCGCACCGGTGGACGCGAGCGTCACCGCACCGCCCGCCGTGATATTGAGGTAGCTCGCGGTCGTCGATTGCCCGACCGTCAGGGCGCCCGAGTCGCGGATGTTGGCGTAGCCGCCGGTGCCGGTCTCGCCGGTGCTCGGCACATCGATTACCATGCCGCCTGCGAAATGATTGGCCGGGTTCGACAGGTTGATGTACGGATCGGCGTAGCCGAAGCCGCCGTTGTTCGCCGTCAGGGTCGTAAGGCCGGTCACCTGCACCGACCCGGTCGACGCGATCGGTCCCAAGGTGGTCTCGGTGAGGTTGCCGGAGATCACGGAGTTTCCGAACTGCACCGCCGTGGAGTTGTTGAGCAGCACGTTGTCGGCGGTCAAGCCGATGATGGTGAAATCGGTATCCGGCCCGTTGATGGTGACGTTGCCGGCGCCGACGTTGATGGTCGCGGTACCACGGACGATCACTTCGCCCGCTTGGCCGCTGCTACCCAAGGTGTTGGTGACGTTGGTTGCGGTATTGGCGCTGATCGACAGATTACCCGTGAGATTGGTTTCGCCGAGATCGATGGCGCCGGTGGTCGCACCGCCGGTCGGCCCGTTTTGCACGACCGTGAGATTGGCGGCATTGACGTGGCCGGTTTCGATGGAACCGGAGGCACCCGCCGTTCCCGTGTTCATCGTGATCGATACAGTGCCGCTGCCGGCGTCGATGATGCTGTTGTTGCTGAACGTCGCCGTCCCGGACAAGCGGTCGGAACTCACCGCGTTCGGATCGTTGGCGCTGAACGTGATATTGGCGTTGTCCGAGATCACGCTCGCGTTGACGATGATGCTGCGGCCGGCCTGGAACTTGAGTGTGCCGGCCGTACCGCTCGCCGCCGTGATGATGGCGCTCGAAATGGTCAAGTCGGTGTTGGCTTGCAACGTGACCGCTGTACCCGCATCGGTGAGGGCGGTGATGGTGCCCGGGTCGATCTCGCTCGTGGCACCGGTGTTGGTGCCGAAGGCAAGCTCTCCGGAGGTGAGGGTCGCGCTGCCGCCGGCGATGACGTCGATGTTCTGCGGATCGAGCAGCAGCGTGCCGTCGGCGCCGTGCGGCGCGCTCGCATCCACGCTGCCCAGAAAATTGAGCGTTCCCTTGCTCGAGACCTCCACGGTGCCGCCGTCACCCGCGGCGCTGCCGCCGTGCGCCTGAATGCTGCCGGCAAACGAGGTCTCGCTGCCGGACCAGATCGCGACATCGCCGCCGGCGCCGCTTTGCGTGGCGCTGGCATCGATGCTGGCGGTTTTCGCCATGACGGTCCGCTCGGCATCGGCGATGGATGCGTTCGCGCCATGGAAGCCGCCGCCGACGAAGACGCTGCCGCCGCCGGTCGCGCCGCTCGCATCGAGCGAGGTCGTATCGAATAGCCCGACCCGATCGGCGGTGATCGTCACCTGACCGCCTCGGCCGCCGCTGCTCGCGGTTGTCAGGCGGGTGCTGCCCTGCAAGCTGACGGTGGGCGCCGCAGCGGCGGGGCCCGAGGTCGCCGTCGAGCTCGAGACGGGCGCTTGGCTGCCGCCCTGGATGCTGAGCTTACCGCCCGCCATTGCGCCCGACGCGTCGAGCGTGGCGTTGTCGAGCGTTATATCGTTGCTCGCGGTAACGGTGATGCTGCCACCACGCCCCGACGATACGCCGCGGCCTGGAGCCGCGCTGGCCGCAGCCGACACCGTTCCCGCCAGCGAAACATTCTGCGACGCATCGATTTGCACGCTGCCGCCGCTCGTGCCCGAGGCGTCGATCGCGGCGCCCGCCATCTGCTGTACGGTGCCGCCCTCGAGCACGATGCGGCCGCCGACACTCGACATGCCGGCGGCTTCGAGCGTGCCCGAACTGTTGACGACGCTGCCTTGGACACGATCCATCGCTTGGGCGGAGAGAATGATGAGACCGCCCGGGGCAATCACGGCGGACTTGTTCTCTACCAACGCCGCGATGGTCGATGGGGTCGTCGTGATGCCGGCGAGATGCGTACCGTCGAATTTCAAGGTGATTGCATCGCCGGCGGCCATCGCCACGGTGCCCATGTGCGCAATCACGATGCCGCTGTTGCGCACCGCAGGCGCGAGAAGTGCGATATAGCCGCCGGTGCCGGCCTGCAAGCTGCCTTCGTTGACCACGCTGCCGGTCGCGCCATTGCGGGTGAGCGTGATGTTGCCGGCCATGAAGTCGGCATTGCTGATGCTGTTGGTGCTCGCCGTGAGACTTCCCACATCGACCGAGGCGCTCTTGCCGAACAGCACGCCGTTCGGATTGATGAGAAACACCTGACCGTTGCCGGTGATCTTGCCGAAGATCTGGCTCGGATTCGCACTCAGCACTTCGTTCAAGGTCGCCGCGCCGCTGCCGGGCTGCACGAAATTCACCTGCGCCGCGCTGCCGAGGTTGAAGGTGTTCCAATCGATGACCGCCCGCTGCGATGTTTGATCGACGGTGAGCACCGCGCTCGCGGGCGTGCTCGAGCTGCTGAGTGTCGCCGCGCCGGCCACCACCGTGCCGCCGCTCGGCAGGGTCGTGGGTGTGGGCGGCGCCGCGCTGTTGGCGGCCGTCGCCGAACTACCCGAGACCGACGCGACGGACGGCCCGGCGACCGCCGGCATGCTCGGGCTCAGTACTGCGATGAGCGGCGCTGCGATCAGCGGTGCCAGCAGGGCCGCGCCTCGACGGCTGCGCTTACCGCGCGCGCGCGCCGTTTCCGCGACCGGGACCCAGGTTCCGAGCGCTTCATTGAAGACCAGTCGAAAGACGCGATTCAAGCTGCCGTGCCGGTTCACTGCATGCGCTCCGCTACGGCGACGGCGCGTTCATCGTCCGTATGCTCGTCGTCGGCATGTTCACGCGCCAGCAAGTGCAGGAGGTTGCCGAGGGACAACAGATGGGCATGGATCAGTGCCAGCACGCCGCTCGTCAGCCACTCCCTCAAAGTGGGGTCCGGCAGCGCACGCAGGCGCGCCTCGTCGACGATAACGAGGCCACGCAGCACCACTGACCGGCCGTGGCCGAGGTCTGCACGGGCGTCTGCTGCGATCAGCACGCCGGCCGCTTGCAGCCGCCGGGCGAATGTCTCCGTGA